>JAAUXT010150809.1_pt1 | contig 13931 bp, 17 predicted proteins | sample 7278171 | NCBI WGS metagenome assembly JAAUXT01 (sample SAMN14350112, study PRJNA611818) | marine sediment metagenome | isolation source: surface marine sediment (1.8m) | place: French Polynesia: Moorea | collected 2018-08 | reverse complement strand
TAAATCAGAGCAAGCCAAATCAGAGCAAGCCAAATCAGAGTGAGCCAAATCAGAGCAACTGAAATTTCCTCAAATCACCGCGAGCTCCATGGAGCAATTTTCTGGCGAGAAATGTTACTGAACATGATGAAGGTATTTGACACAATTTCTTTTGTGCGCGCACTTGGAACAAAAGGCCAAACAAAAGATGACATGACAAAAACAGTCAACAAACATGTCAAATGCCATCAACATTTCTCGCCAGAAAAGAATCCCCCCTCGTACTTCAGACTTCTCTTTGGTGTCATGTCATTACGGACTGGTGCAAGTCTATCAGGTGGGTTTTGTTCCCGGCGAAAAATTCAACCAATGAGCGACGCGGATTCCAGTCAGTGCCTTCCTGCTGCAGCTGCAAAGTTTTTGGTGCTTGTTGGGAATAACAAAGAATTTCTTCATCCAGAAGGAAGTATTGAATTCAAGGCAGCGAGCATCAATGGTGAGTGACACCAAGATATGAGGGGCTAAGTGGCGACTTGTCTGCTGAAAAGCGACTCTGAGTACGTGGAAAAACAACCTCGAACAACTCAACAGGTTGCCATCATCGAGTCTGGAGTTTTCACGTTCCGTGGTTTTGCTGGTCAGTCTGACCGTTTCGGAAGTTCCTCACACAATTTCTGTCAATATATTTTGAGAAGAAACACTCCTAGAGATATTTCAGATCATGCAAGATTGTCTGTCAGGTTGTCAAAGCTGGCCGTAACAAGTTTACGTTGCTGTTTTTGTCAACAAGGAAACAAACGTGTCGGAAGTAGTCTAGATCTATTTCAAAGGGTGTCGTGACTTTTCTCTGCCAGGCAAAATAACAACAAGATCACAACTGCTATCTTTTGCAACAAATGTGTCGCTATTTGCAGAAACCAGAACAATGTCCGAATCGGTCGTTGAGACTCGAGACATGGCTGCACAGGATGAGGAAGAGGACGTCTTCAACGACACTGTGCTTCCAATTCCGAAAAGAAAACCTTCCGGCTCTGACACAGGTACCGGTATTTGCCATTTTCCTTTCTTTGCAGCAAGATTCACTGTTGGGTTTGTGAGGCAGTCTGCACTTGAGTTCCTTCTTTCGAAGGGTGGTCCGTCAGTTGTGGTTTCCCTTCGCTCTCGACGAAGCCACGATGTCTTTTTGTAGCCGTCGTGAACTCGGTGTAACACTTATGCCGAGAGCGCCGAAAAATTATTCGAAACCACCCCTACCACAGCAATTCCTGACCGATTGTCGCCATGTGGTTCAATTTCCTGTGACTTTTCAGAGAGTTGTCAGACGAAGGCCAGGCGGCCGTCCAACTCGTCTGAACACACGCAAGTCGACGAAGAGGTTTCCTTGAGGACAGTTGCTGGTGAGCAAAATGGCTTTATTGAATTTCTTGTCACTCCTTGTGGTTGTTGTGAAACCAAAACGAGTCAGATTCGTCGTCAGTGAAGCATTTTGTTCGTGTTTCAGATTCAGTGCTGGAGATGAACAACGTCGCAGGAGAAGTCGTGGGCAACGCGGTGCAACGAAAGGTACGAGTTTTCGTTGACATCCAGGTTCTTTAGGACTTTCCATGTCCACCATTTCAAGTGGGGCATAACCCAGTAGCAGCTGGTGTGGTAAAGAGGCGTCATCGCCAAGCTACTCCATTTTCAAAGTTTTGATCTGACAAACTTTTGATTCAAAGTTTAATTAAACCAGTTGGTTTGTAACGATTGGACAGTAAGATTGTTTGCCAATAGTTTTTGAGATAAGCACACAAATCAGTGAAATGCTTACGCCAGTGGAAAGTCTTCCATGTCGCTCTGCAGGACGGCGTCGACATTCAGTCCATCAAGACCCAAACTACGGGGACGCCAGTCAAGACGCCGACCAAATTGACAGCTCGGATGAAGTTCGGCGGCGACTCGAAACTCCTCCTGAAGGCGGTGAAGAGGGGATTGCAAGACGGCGACATCTCGTCGTTAAAACCTGTGCAGGGATTGAATGAAGTAACGGTGAACTCAGCTGCCCGAAAGTCGTCCGAGCTGCTATTAAAACACAATTGCCGACAAGTTCTTCCAATTGGACAAAAGCTGGCTCAGGGATCCAAATCATCGAGCCTTATCCGCAAGGAAAAAGGTGCCTTGAAAGAAGACAATAAAGCAGTATCTGTGGTGAAACGGAAGCTACAGAAAAAGACCAAGACAATTGCCAAGACGGAAAAACCAACAAAGAAGCGAGACGGAGCAGCGAAGAACAAGACTGTGCCAAACCAACAACGCAATGCTCCTCTCGCCGATCAAGTGGAAGTTGGTAAAAACGTCAGCATCAATGCTTGCCTTTTCAGTTCCAGTGATAGTGACAATGAAAATATCCCTCTCAGTCGGTTGAAACAAATACAGAAATCAAAAATTGGCAAAGGTGCAACAACTCACAAATCAAATGAAAGCCCAACTGCCAAGACGGCCGATGCTTTCACACAACCGGAAGATATCAAAGTCGGGAAGAAAAAGCTCGAAAAGTCGAGCCAGAGAGGCATGAAGGCTGTCGTGCAGGTGGTGGATATTAGTCCGTTGATCGACAAAGACTCTGTGACGCAAAACAAGGATGTCGTTGAAACGGCCTCTTTGGCGAGCGAGAGCACGAAGAGCAGAGAGGCCGATTTGAATGAGCTGGAGCACCAGACCCAGTGCGACGACTACGAACTCGTGGAAATGATGGAGAGAAGTGAAGTGATCGACTGTTGTCCGCCGGGTACCGATACTCGCGACAAAGTGCAACTGCTGAACCTCCGAGGACAGCACGTCATCGTCCCGACCGACCACCCCTACTTCCGCCCACCCGAGCTGCCTCCATTGGAGGATCTCGACATTCCGGACGTGATTCTCGCAGAACTTCGCAAAACCTCTGCGGATTCCTACGCCAAGTGTCACCAGAGGACGCGTCCGCTCGAACTGCAGTACGGCCACCAGTGGCTCAAAGTGCCCGAAGGAGGCCCGCGGTTCACCAAGGCTACTTTGCGTCAACTGTCCAGAATGAAGCACACGGGATCCAACTACTGGCGACAAATACACACGCCCCAGGCGAAGTTCAAGAGGGAGAAGGAAATTCTCTTTCCCGCAGAACCAGCTAGTCCCCTAAAACGAAAACCTCTCGTGCCAACTCCGAATCAACCAGTCTTGCCACGTAAGTTGAAAGTTTGTTGCTCTTCACGTCACGTGTGGAACACGTTCTCTGACCTTTCGCGAATTTTCGAAGTTGCCGGTGTGAAGTCATATCGCACAGAAGGTGGTCACTGGCACCTCCATTGGAGTTGTTGCCCCGGTCAGTGGTTGAAAACTGCTGTGATGATGTGGCAATTGTGGGCCGTTTCCGACGTCCCCTTTGCTATTGGTTGCAAATGTGCTGTCCTGTTTTGACATTGAAAAGTTGACAAGTGGACAAAAACAAGTGACTTTACAGGGTCGCTGAATCCACGAAATACTCATCTCATCTCTGGCACACAATGTCGTGTTGGTGTTGGACTCATGGTCATTGAAAGGCAGTCAGATCTTTCTTCTTTTGTCAACCCGACAGTCACAAAAGTCTTTTCTCACACCAGAATGAAAAACATTCGCTATTAGCGATCGCTCTATCTCGTTTGATCTGCCTGTGCTCAGTGGTGCTGGACCCCAGGGGTGCGGTCCATTCTCAATTGGCCACTAATGATCACAAGGCGAACGAGTTTGTTCTGAAGGTCAAGGATCAATCTAACCACTGGGACGTGGAACAAGCCCGCTCCTGAAGCATTGTCTACACAACAGTTCAAACATGTACGAAACAGTCCGAGGACATGACTGACCATCTTGATTGTTGTGAGTGGTCAGTCTGCTGCCTTGTACTCGTAACCCCTTTCTCAGCAGGAAACAACTGAGATTCACATTGTGTCAACGAGTCAATAGAACTTGCGAATTGGGTGGAGTCAAGTTGGTTTGTCGATGTGATGGGTTGGAGACGGTTCTGCTGTTGCAGCGGCCGGAGCGGTGTCTCCGCGGCAGAAGCCGGAGGAGCGACCGCAGGCGTCCGACGAGCCGGTCGCCGACAGTCCGAAGACGGCCGAGGCAACCCAAGACGATGACGACATCCTATCTACCTCTCACAAACTGACTGCGGCAACAGACGAAACTTGCAGTGTGGACAGCGAGCGCGGCGAGTTGAAACCAGAGAAAAGCGACATAACTGAACCAGAGTCGAAGAATAGGGGCGTGACAGATTTGGAATTGGTGTCACGTGACAATTTTGGGTCGTCAGGCGTATGTCGTCATCTGCCAATTCGGCCGGTAGGTGCAGTTGTCTCGTAATCACACTGAAGAACCACCACCAGATCGCGTTTTGTGTTCTTTGTGTGAATTCTTTCCAATCGCGCGTTTTGATCAGTGGATTTGTTCTTGCCAGACACAGAAGAGACGTCGAAAACTCGCGGACATCGAAGAGCATCAGGAAGTAGACATGACTGAGAATGAGGCAAAACCGTCAGACGTGACGAGTGAAAACGCAGAGGAGAAGCCTCCTGCACAATCAGAAGTACGAATCAGTTTGAGCTTCTATTTGATGCTTGTGAAAAATTCTTTCAATCTTGGTCTGTCTCGTAAGAAGAACTGGAGAAGTTGGGTCCTTCCTGTCCACGATCAAATGAGTATCAAGAGTGGAAACAGGGTCGTGGAGTTTTCCTCTGAAGCACACAGAGTAGAAGGAAGAGGTCATCAGGGTGACCCACTTGTGTCTTTGTGTCAGGTCACAAATGTGTCAATGGTTCTGCAATTGTCAAAGAAGAGCGCAATGTTCGTTGCAGAAGAAACAACGACGGAGCAGAAAGCAGCGCAAGATGGAGATTCCGGTGCTCGGGGATCTGAGTGAGCGGGAGGCGCAGCGTCTTTTGTGCGTCCAGTTCGGCGACGCCGCCCCCGCCGAGGGCGCCGCGGACTCGACCGAGTCAGACGCCACCGACAGAACAGCACCAAGTTTCGGACAAGGAGATGCCGACAATGTTGCTCAGGTTTCCTCGTCAAATACGAGAAAAGGGGCCAATCTTGCCGAAGTTATCCGTGCGCCGCAAACGAGGACTGAGGATGAAGAGATGTCAGAGGATGTGGAGAATGGAAGCATTGCTGTTGAGAAGGACCTTGGTGAAAAGGAGCAGCAGAAAAGTCCTCGAAGGAGACAAAGAAGGAAACTAGTTCACGTGAAGAAAACCACGTATCAAAACGTGTTCACAACGAGAGTGGGCGCAAAACAGAAAAATCTTGAACGGGAGCTCAAGGAAGTGTCGGTTACGGGGAAGTCACGTGGTGAGATTGCCAATGGTAAGAACGTTTTGCGTCTGTTTTACACAGGCTGTGTTGTTTGGATCTTTCGTTGCAGAAAATTGGGAGGGGCGACAGGGTCAAATTGCTTGTGTTTCTACTGAAACTTTTCCTGTAAGATTCAACCCATCCGCCTTCACCCGAACACATTCAAAAACCACACTCAAAACATTCACAGATGTGCCAAGAAGATCACCATCAACCAAAGAAGTGCACCAACTGCTGGAAACATGTCATAATTGGAACAGCATGGAATCCAAAAGTTCGTCTGGTCCCAGCACTCCCGAGGGAAACACAGCGTCCGTATCCACGGAAACGCCAAAGAGAGCGTCGATGCACAGGGAGCTGCACAACCTGCTGGAGGCGGCTATCGGCAGCGGCCGGCCCGCGAGCGCCGCCATGGAAACGCCCCGACGATCGTCTGTCGGCAGGGAACCGAACCACCACGTGCAGGTAATGAGACGGAAGGTGGCGCCTGAGAACACTCGATTCTGTGGTCGACTGAGATGAATTTCTTCCTGTACCCATTGTTTCCTTGAGCGGTAAAATACTGACACAGTTGGAAGGTTTAACGATCAGTGGTAAGTTGTTGCAGCGTGTGATGTTTGTGACAACTTCAGAGTACGGAAAGGGCGACCAGCCGCCCGCCGAGTCAAGCCGCGGCAACGTCGCAAACACCAGTCTCGAAACGACTGCGGTCGCACTGGTCGAAGAAACCAACGCCAAACGTTGCCTCCGCCAAGAAAATTCTGAAGCGAAATCTTGCCAAGAACCAGCTGCGTTCAGTGCGATCACTTCGACCCAGAACGGCAGCTGCAGCGAAGACGGAACGAGAAAACGGCGTTCGTCCTTCCAGAAATTCCACAACGACAAATTTGACGCCAGCGAGCAAGAAAATCGTTGCATTTCAGGCAAAAACATAACATTCGTCCACTGCATTTCTCACACATGTTGACTTGAAATTTACTTGCTTTGTCACTCTGGTCAATTTTTTTTTCGCACAAGGAGCCGCACGTGTAACAAAACGTGCACGTGAATTTTGTAGGAAACGGAAAGCGTAGAAGACAGACGAACTTCGCGTGGCCAGGAGAACCGACCGAAGCGCCGCAAAAGTAAGATTGTTTGGAGTTCGTGGCGGGCACTCAGGATCGGTTGGTTCAGGTGTCTCTTCTCGAAACATCCCCCATACTACCAACTGGCGTTTTCTGTTTCAGTATCGGAACCAGAACCGTCGCCAAAACCAATCAAACGTGGGAGGAAGCGGACAAAGAGCGTCGAGCCTCCAGCCGCAGCAGCTGCCACCCCGGGACGCAGCGCAGAGACCAGCTCCAGCTCCTCCACAACCGAGACGAACCACGAAGAGAAACACAGGAAAGAGGAGGTAAACAACGTCGTGCTGTTGAGACACTCGGGAGAAATTCTCGCCGTGACCGACGACGCCGTCACTGATTGTCACCACTGATTGTCACGGGCCACAGTGAATGCACTGCAGGGATTAGCGATTTGGTTTGAATGGTGTGGATTGCAGAGGGGTGAAGCAGGAACGCTGGTGTGGGCTCGACTCGGGCGGAACCAGTGGTGGCCCGCGGTTGTCATTCATGGCTACCACTGCGGCAAGAAACCCGCGAAGCAGGGGCATGTCTGGGTGTGCTGGTGTGGCGACCACAAAATCTCTCAGGTTGGTTGTGTTCTCCACTTTCTCCCCATCGAACCAGATTTTAGAAGCGACACAAAACTTTGTTCAGACTGATTTATTGGCATCGTCAACGGGTCTGTTGACTTTTCGTGCTGGTATACTGAATCTCGTTTCGCGCAGGTGGCGGACGACTTGATGGAGGCGTTCAGCGCGGTGTTCAAGGACCGCGTCATGTACGTCAGCACCAAACTGTACAGAGAAGCGCTCGTCGAGGCTGTAAAGGTGCGTGTGTGTGCCCGCTGTTTGTGTGTGTGTTCACATATTTTGCATTCAAGATGACAAATTTTTACGGATTCGTTCTTTTGCCACCGTTCCTGTCAAAGCACTCCCAACACTTCCAACTGTGTTCACTTCAGGCATGTTGGTAATGATACGTGTCTTTTTGCCTGCAGTTGTGCTGGACTCGGGCGAACCTGCCGCTGCTGATCAAAGGGAACGTGGTGAAGGCGGACCACCTGCTGACGTGGGCGCGCGGAGGCTTCACCATCAGCCACAAGACCGATCACGAGCTCTTTCTGCCCAAGCCAGGTGCGGGGGCGCGCTTTCACGAGAAAGTGGAGTGAAGAAACATTTCTTGCTTGCTTATTTTGTTTCTCGATGGGTGGAAAGGTGCAGCGGTCCCGGAAAAACAAGAAACATTGGTGGGCAGCGGACAGTTGCGAATAAACACCATGATGAGCGATATTGAAGGCGCGAAATGCATCTTGCATCTTGTTGCAGACAATCCGCTGTCGGATGAGATCCTGGAGGCGCTGGACGAAATCTCGGAGCGCCTGTCTCAGGGGAACGAGTCGGATTTCTTCGAAGAGTGGTTCATCGACGAGGAGGACGACAGCGCGGCGCCGCAGCGACTCTTCCGCATCGAGCGCAAACACGCGTCAGGTGGGACCAACACTCAATTCCTCGCGCACAGTGCGAAGGTCGCGGTCAGTGGAGCGTTTCACGAATGTGTTCGTTTGATTTTCAGAAACGGCTCTGGAGATGGTGAAATCCGGTAAACGCAAAATTGAAAGTAAGTGGAGACCAGACAATGAAATGTTTTGATTCACATAATTGATCCATCAAAAACAGCTGCTTCCTCCTAGGTTTTTGGACGCGCCACAAATTGTCGCGTTTCTTTTCCAGCTGTTTGCATCTCGTGTGACAATCCGAAGGAGGAAGTGGTGGCTCAGCACCCGCTGTTTGACGGCGGACTCTGCTCCTTCTGCAAGGTGCGCGACCCGACGTGACTTGGAAAGAAAAAGAGTGTGTTCAGTGTGGTTGAATCTCAATTCACTTGTCTTCTGCTGATTTCAGAACGACATCATGGAAACAGTGTTCGCTTTTGGCAGCGACGGAACAAGCGTAAGGACAACCTCAGTGCAATTGCTCCAGAATGATAACTTGTAGTTCTTGTGAATGCAGAAAGTTTTGGTTGGGATTCAAAGCGTGTGTTTTGACAGGTTTACTGTGTGGTGTGCGGCAACGGTGGCGATTTCCTGGTCTGCGAAAACACAAACTGCAACAGGTGAAGAGTGGTAGTGGTCACTTTGCAAGCAAACCAAACCGAAAAACTTGACGCGTGTGTCGTCCATCAGATGTGAACTAAACACTTGCTTTTTACAGAGGATACTGCACCGGCTGCATCAGGGACTTTGTCAGCGCTGAGGCAGTTGACACCATCCGGGAGACGGACGAATGGCTCTGCTTCCTCTGCTCTGACTACTACAGCGAAACTCACTCACTCTTCCACCCAAAGACGAACTGGCCAGACAACCTTCTCCACCTCTTCTTGCCAAATGGCACTTCGGACGTATGTTTGCCAATCTAGTGGCACTGGCATTTTCTTTGTGTGTACCGGTCCATTGTGGTGGGGTATTGAGATTTTACTTTTCTTGTTTGCAGCCTCCGGCGCCGCCCTCGGACTCAGAGCGAAACCCAATCAGAGTTCTGTCGTTTTCTGACGGCATTGCGACAGGTAACGCTTCAAACCACACAGACCTTTACCTCTGTTGCTCATCCCACTGTGCTTCGCATGATTGAACCGACCCCGTCCCATCTGTTCCAGGAGCCCTGGTGCTGGACGAGCTGAACGTCGCAGTTGACGTGTATCACTCGGGCGAGAGCGACCGCGACGCGGTGACGGTGTCGAACGCGCGCTGTCCGCGCTGGAGCGCCGCCGGCGCTGCGGGCGACGTGAGCGGCGTTACTGAGGACAAGGTGAGACAGGTGGCGCTGCAGCTCTTCTTTGTTTGCGGTGAAATGTTTTCGTCAGAACAGTAGGTTTTCTCAAAACCAGCTTTCTGAGATCACTTCCAGCTCAGTTGCGAAACTGGAACACTGCATTGCCAACGCGTGTGATTTCAGATCTTGAAGTTTGGTCCCATTGACCTGCTGTTCAGCGTGTCGCCCAACAACGAGGCAACAGAGGTGGACCTGACGGACGCTTCAACCAATCTAGGTCAGTAGGTCTGGGTATCACTGTACTTTCACAAAGTGCTGCATAAAACGTGGCGTGTGTTGGAGTTGACTGTTGTTGTTTTCCCTTCCAGAGAAATCGATGCCTCACTTTCACCACTTCCATCGGATCATGCAGTCGATTCAGAAGACGAACGGAGACCGTCACCTCTTCTGGCTTTACGAATGCTCGTCTGTCGTTTCTAGTCCCGTCAGAGCAGCAATTTCCAAGCTAGTCCAGGTACAACGCTCTTCTGTTTCCTGTCATTTGCACTGGGACACATGGACAAACACCATTGATGTCTTGATTGACAACTTGTCACCTGCATTTCCGCACATGGCAGTTTCATCTCGACATTCAGCACTGACTGGGACTGCCTTGTCAAACGCCTGTGATTCTCGTTTTTTCCAGCGCGAGGCTGCGCTGTGGGACACGGTGCACTTCAGCTCTCACAGCCGGCGCCGCCTCTTCTGGGGGAACCTGCCCGACATGTACCGTCCTCCACAGGTGTCGCCGCAGCGAGACCCGCCCGTCGACCTGAGCAACTTCATCGCGCCCTCGAGAATCGCGTCGGTGCGTGTGACACCCAGTTCCAAATGGCGTGTTTCAATGTTCGACGTTGAAGTCACACCAAAGACACGTACCTTGCAAAGTATGAAGAATCAGAAAGGGGGCATGAAGGCTGAAAGACACACACAGAGACTTGCACTTGACAACGAACACAAGCGTTGTTCAATGCGTGTCTTTGTGTGAAAATATTTTGTCGTGACAGCCTTATTTTGCGTCTTCCAGCCGCGGAAAAACGGAATGCCGAGTCCGTCGAAGTCGCCCCGGAAAAGTGAAGTCCGCATTCCCGAAATTGAAGTGTGAGTACGAAGGTTCGGCAGAAATATGAAGCGTGTTGTCGGGAACTATTCATGGGTTGCTGTTGTCAGGTTCGCCTGCCTGCCTTAGTCAAGGAAGTTTTGAGGGAAGTCCCAGCCCACTCAATTTTGTTGTGCGATTGTGATGGAGGAAACAAAGTGTGTTTTGACGTCCGCCTTCCAGTGACGGTGCATTTGTCCTTTGCAGCGAGCTGGGCTTCCCTGAACGCTACACAGACGTCGGGAATCTGAGTCTGACGAAGCGACGCAAACTGCTGGAGCGAGCGCCGAGCATTCCTGTCCTCAAGCATCTGCTCAAGCCTCTCGCTCATTTCTTCGCCGCCAAATCTGCTGAACAAGGCTGATCGAACTTGACGACGTGCCTTCGTCAGTATTTTACCCCGTGTATTGGGACACGCGTACTTTGTAGTATTGTACACAACTAAGTCATGATAAGTGCCTTGTGGAAAGTAGATGCGAATATCAAGCTCAGACATTTATATTTTGTGAGCATTGTAAAGTTCCTGTGATTGTCTCGGTGCCTTGGCCGACACCAAGCATGCCTTTTTGACCAAGCCACGAGCGTGACATGTACACTTTTTGACGTCGTGCGCCTTCGGAAGAAGACTTTGCCTTTGTTTCAATTGAACTTCTGGTCTTTTTTGTCGCGTAGACTAGACAAGGTTGTTTGAAATTGTTGTTGCGCCAAGCGACCTAAGTGCTTTTCAGGTGACCTGCTGTGGCACTGAACGTTGTGTTGTTGCTCAGTTGTTGTGACGCCTCGTGGACCTGAACATTTGCTGTATTATTCTCTTGGCATCTAAGTGCTGTGCAAGGTTTCTTGCACTTGAACTTGTTTGCAGTCCTGCTTTCAATCATGGCATCTGAAAAATTCGAGACCACTTTGAAGTATTTTTTTGTTCTCTCTTACAAACTGATGTTTGTCAGAAGCAGATCTTTTTCATGTATTTCCCATTCGTTCACAGCCACGATTTTGTTGCAGGACGTTCTTTGACACGTTTTGGGGATTCTGCGCGCGCAGTGGATTCCCGAGTGCGTTTTCTGTTCAAGCTGAGTTCAGCTTGCATCTTGGGATATCGGGGTTCAAAACGAACAAATTTCCTCCGAAATACCTCCTGGTTTCGAGAGGCAGCTACCGTATCAAGTCCTGTGCTTGTGCAATATTTCTTGTTTTGTGCAAAAAATGTGTGTTGCTTTTCGTTGGTGCTTTCCGCAAACATTCCAAAAAGACACGCACAACCTCATTTGTCTTAGTTTTCGGGCATTGACAAAGTCGTGGAAAGAAGCGAAGCGTGTGAGAGAAGTGGATGTTTCGACGTTGTGGAACGTGTGTGTGAATCGAAATCGCACTAGACTTTATTTTGACTGAATCCAAAAGCTGCACTCGGAAAAGATTTGTTCAACAATTTTGAATAAAGAGCTTGCTCAAAAAGATTTGTACCAAGGGTCAGTTTTCATTGGCTCGGTTGGGATAAAATTTGCTGTAGCGGGTCTATGGAAACGACTTTGACCTGACAGGTAAAATTCTCGGACTGGTGCAGGTCTATTTTTGCGGCGCGCGCGACATCTGGTATGGCGGGAAAACTGGTGGAGAAGTGGTTCTAAAATGGACACGAAGACAGGTATTGTGGATTTCTTTGAAATTCTTGAACACAGAAGAGGTTTTCTGCATTATCTGTTGAGGGTTTTGTAATGGGAACCTGCTGGCATTCTGTTTTGTTGTGTGGACTGCGCCAAACAAAGTTGATTCTCGTGTGTGTGTGTGTGGGGGGGGGGGGGAACCCGTGATTTTGACCAGATCTGAATCTCAGAGGAGATCTAGCGGCCAAAACTGTTATCTCGCATTCAGTCAGTTGTTGAATACAACGATTGAGAAATTTCTGTCGTTCCACAGATGATGGCGTCGTTGCCATGGAGGAATACAAGATGTCCGTCGTGGCTGAAGAGGAACCGGCGCCTCAAGCCCCACACCAGTCTCCGCGGCCAGATCCAGAGTGTCCGCGTCAATCGGAGCCTGAAGCTCCTGCCGAGGCCAAGTGTCAAGTCAAACCACAGCGTCCAGTTCAACCTTCAGTGGAGTCGACACCAGGGCAGTCTCAAAGTGCAGTGGAGTCGGAGGGTCAAGTGGAGTCCAATGGCCCAGTGGTGCCTGAAGTTCTGGTGGAGTCTGAGCGTCAGGTCGAGCATTCAGTTCCTGTCGAACCTGGAATTACAGCTGAGCCTCAAGCTTCAGTCGAACCTCAAAGCCCAGTGAAGCCTCCAGATCCAGTGAAGCCTCCAGATCCAGTGAAGCCTCGAGATCCACTGAAGCCTCAAGACCCGGTGAAACCACCTCGCCCAAACGAGTTTCTCCGCCCAACTGAACCTCCGCGTCCAGTCAAACCTCAAGGTCCGGACGAGCAGCCCAAACGTCGAGACGAGCCCCAAGGGCAACCTGAGCCGTCAGGTCCAGTTGAGCCTGACCAAGGCCAAGTTGACCCAAAGCGTCCAGAAGAACCTGAAGTGAAACCTCAGTTTCCTAAAATCGGGTCACAGACGGAATTCGATGTCTGTGGTCACTGTGGGGTCATATTGCCTCAGGGTACGCCGCTCTACATCCTGACCATCTGCGTCGGTTGCTGGGACTTCTGCTCGAAGCCGCCGGCTCTACCTCCGCTGCGGCCGTTGACTCTGGAGCCGATCCCCGCGGAACCCCGTCCCCCGGCGCTGCCGGCACCCGCGCCACCGGCACCCGCGCCGTCAGCGCAGGCGGCCCCCCGCGTGACGATGGAGGTGGATGACGAGAGACCCCTGCGCTGCTCCAGTCCGGTGTCGCACGTCGCAATAGGTCAGTGACGCTGGACACAAATTCAACTTTGCGTGATTGAAAACATTTCAAAGCACCAACGTTTCATCTCCAGTGCAAATTCATGCACCATTTGGGTTTGAGACTTTCTGTTCGTGCAAACAAACTCCAAAACAAAATTCCGTTTTGTCAAACTTTACAGGCAAGCCTTGCGTGAAGATGCCGGTGGACGCTGAGACGCCGACGTTGCTGCCTATCCCGCCTCCGGCCGCGGGAGCGATCGCCGCCGCCGCCGCCGCGGCGCAGCCCGAGGAGCGCCCGCGGAAGAAACCCGACGCCTTCGAGGAGTTTATGAAGGACCTGGACCGCAGTCCACCCGCGAAGAAGCGCAAGAAAAACAAGAACAAGAAAGGAAAACTGCTCGGCAAGAGAAAGAGTCAGGAAGGTAAGTTGAGCTTAAGTGTTTTGGAACACCTCGGCGGTGAGTTCCGGAATTCTCAATCCAAAAATCTTCCCTGCACTTGTCTGTCAGCAAAGATCAGTTGATGCGTGTGTGCACAAGTTGACGGGTGCAGTCAGGATGAAAAATGTGGGCAACAAGGTGTTGCCATCTGGGTACCACTTCGCGTGTCCACACACAAACCGGTGTAACATGCCCCATTGGCTTGCGTGCCCGATTGACACATGTCAATGGGGCATGGCCGGTAGACCCATGCCCCATTGACAGGCCCCGTGTTCCGATTGACAGGGGCAAGCCTCCAAATGCCTCCCCGGTTGTCCCAAGGGGCAACCGGC
>JAAUXT010141192.1_pt1 | contig 13932 bp, 16 predicted proteins | sample 7278171 | NCBI WGS metagenome assembly JAAUXT01 (sample SAMN14350112, study PRJNA611818) | marine sediment metagenome | isolation source: surface marine sediment (1.8m) | place: French Polynesia: Moorea | collected 2018-08 | reverse complement strand
TTGCATTCGTGCAATCACTTCACGCACCGGAGTTCCTTCTTTGATCATGAGACGAATCTCATATCTTTGGTCAACTTTTTGCGGAGCCATTCCCTCCGACAATTGCGCATCAGAAGGTCAAACTTGCGCAAGTTTAATCCATGTCAACTGCATGTGAAAGTCCACTGACTCAAACATTGACACACTGCATTGGTGCACTGGAGTCATGTTGACATTCATACCAAAGCACAACTGAATCGGTCAAGGAATAAAGTTTCTGTCGCAAAAAAACCAAATCATAATGATCTTGCCTCGTACATGCGCTGGAAAACACCTCGTAACATTTGATACTACGGAATCCACATGGCTACACCCGGCTTCGGAATTTCACCGCAGTGAAAACAAAAACACATGCCGTTCGGATTACAAAACTCTCTTTTTTTCAAAAACAACTCCTTGCAAGATTTACACTCAGCTTGACTGACCAACGCTTTCTTGATCGCCAGTGCCACAAGTGCTCACCAAGAGTACACGGAAACCATCGGGGGTCTCAGGTACCAGCCCATGCAGGTATTGGGAGCACATGGAAACGGTCACGAGACTGGGAGTCAACGTATATGTCGACGTCGAGAGGTTGTGAAGATGGGGCTTTTGTGTCAATCAGACGATTACTCGAAGATTTGACATTGGTCCTCAGGCTTGTTTTCATTTTTCGGGTGTGACAAAGACAAGAGCAACGAATGAGAACAAACGTAGGCATGCACAAGTTATACTGCATGACAGATTTTGTTTATATATAATGTGCGTTGTGTCTTTGACGGGGTTTCAGGAGTATGTTTTGGTCCAAGACCAAGTTCTGCGTTTCAGACAGCCATCGAGGCAAACTGAGCTGGAAACCTCCTCGAGTTTCGTCTTCAGCGTGCAGACATGTAAAGTCCACAGCCAGAAATGAAAAAAACGAACATTTTTCTGGCTATCAACAATACCAAAGGGATCATTGGAGTGATTCCATGTTCAAGAAATTTTTGAGAGAAGAAAGTGCCATGCCAGCTTCTTTGGAAGAAGAGTAGAAATGTCTCGCAACATTGAACCTTCAGCAGCGCAAACACGATTCCGGCGCAAGAATCTCTTTTGGACAACAATGCCCAGATAGTTCGTGTTGAACTGTGTTCCATCAATCAATTTGCCACTGATTGTCGCAGTAACAGACAAACACAGGCCAAATCTGAGTTCGAAATACGCGAAAAGCTTGTTTGATCGAACGTTGGAGTCAATCCAATCAGACTCAGAAGAGCTTGAGCTTTGTGTGTAAGTGACAGTTGCAATGTTGTGAATTGTTTACTTTCTTGGAGGTTGTGCTCCATTGTTTTCCACGTTTCCTTGGGCCCCGCACACAGTGCGTTGAAACACGCAATTTTTGCTTTCAATGACATGCTGGGTGCACCATTGAATGGGTGTTTTAGAGCCGCGTGTTTCAATACTGTTGTGTTCTACTGAACTGATACTTCATGTACACACACAAGCAGCATGTAAAGGTGCCTTTCAATGCAGATGGCTCCCAGAGCCAAATTTTCAGCATGTTGTTGAAAGGATTCTGTGTTGACCCCACCTGCACTCAGTTTCATTGCGTGCAGGGGTGATGAAGAATTGTGGTAAAGAATTTTTCCAGTTCAACTTAGTTCATAATTGTGACAAAGAATCTGTCCAGTTCAATTCAGTTCACAATTGTGACAAAGAATCTGTCCAGTTCAATTCAGTTCACAATTATGACAAAGAATCTGTCCAGTTCAATTCAGTTCACAATTCAGTTCACAATTGTGACAAAGAATCTGTCCAGTTCAATTCAGTTCACAATTCTGATTGTCCAAAAACATGTATGCTTATTTTCACATCAAAATTTGTTGATGCTCAACTCTCCTCCCTGTGTGTAGACTGGACAATTGAAATACGCAACAGCAGAGAAATCTGCCCAGTCTCACGTTCAACGACACGCATGTCACGCACCGAGACGCTCTGTGTGCCACCAGCCTTATTGATGACTTTCGTTCATCATTACTCATCCACGGCGAAGTTCTCTGACATTTACTTTTTCCAAAAGAGTTTTTGGTTTCAAAGTTTTGTCAATTTCATTTGAACTTTGTTTGAAATTAAACCTTTGAAGAGGTCGCGAGGACGTTTCCGATAAACTTCGAGCGAAAAGCTGTGTGCCGACAAACACACCGGAGAACCTCGCAGTTTTTTCACCAATTGCTGAGATTCTGGTTGGTTTTGTTCCTCAAGCGAACAGTGGGTGAAAAGAGATGAATCCACATGTCATGCAAACGACAAGCTGGGAAAGCAATGAAGAGAGATAAAGACAGCTTGAATTTTCCTGTTCGCAACATACTGGAAAATATTTTTCTCTCAAACATTGAGATGCGCTTACAAACCCTGAAGGTTCTTTCTGATCATTTGCCCATCTCTACAGATCCATAAAACATCAGAAGACTCGGCTGGATTTCTGGCCTCATTACATTTGCATATTCAATCAGGAACATCTGCGGATGATCAGGCTCACGAGTGCGGGTTCAATAATTAACATCGAGACACTTGTGTGCGCAGTGCACCTCTCGTCTTGAGCGATGATGAATGATGTGGAAAAGTTCTGAGCATTGAATCGTCAGAGGAATACTCCACGCGTGGTGACACAGGAAAGCTGACGAACAAAAATGATGGACGAAGACGTTATGATCAAACAACAAAAGCTGCAAACAGACGTCTGTCGTTTCTTGCATTCCCGTGTCCTTGTTCTCCTGAGCAGTAGTACGTTTGTTTTGTGCCCCGATACCAACGAAACACTGTTTTCCACTGAGGATTCTCCGGGATGAAGTACGAGCGAGTTGCTATGCGGAGCGGTGCCCAGAATAATAATACACAGATGGCAGAAGGTGTCTTTTCCAGTCTTGAGCCTGGAAAGCTTCATGCTTGTCCAGTGAAGTTGTCTGCGGGGAGTTACCGAACGCAGGCGTCCATTTGGCCTCTCCGTATGCGTTTCAACAAGTTTGGAATTTCCTTGGGTGACTTGTTCAGAAAATATGGTTTTGTCGGAGAAGCATGATAATTGTTCACGCGGTTATTTGACCGTGGTCGCACGTCTCTGGAAGCCAAAAATTTATTCACTGTGGTGAACACCAAGAACCTGCGGCCAAGAATTTTACAGACACTGAGCCAATGGAAAAAACAAATGTTCTCTTCAACATTTTTGAGAATAACCAGGAAACCAATTTTTGCTTCAGCGTGAAACGCTGGGCAATGGTTTTTCACACAAACCGAGAGTTGGCACGTTGAGGCCTTTGAATCTCGGTTCTACACAGCATTCCTCGATCAGGGACCCAAACTCGCGCACGAGTAGCAGATGCATTTACTGAAATTTGCCGCCTCACGTGCGAGTCCAACGAGAAAATAGCATCGAAGGTTTCTTTTTTTCACCGGACGATTCATCACCGCAAAAAGCAATTCCTTCCGAGACACGATGCATCCTGAGAACATGCCCCGACTTTCAAGTAGATCCCGAAGAAAGAGAATTCGTACAATTGGCTTTTGGAAACTGATTTGCACTGATTAATAGATTCAAGCTGTCTGTAATCAGTGTCGATCAACGGGGTGAAAGCATTAGTGCAGCAGCTTCCGCGACCAGCATGTTAGGCCACAGGGAAAGGACCCCGTGGAAAGAAAGGGCAGCACTTCAACATTCACACGAGTACATTGTCGCCTGAAATGTAACGGGTGGAGTGAAATGGGGAGACACCCCAAATTTTTGAGAGAGTTGGGTGTGCCTCCTCATTTCAACTCACATGAGATATCAGTTGGCACATGGCACTCAGAGCCTTGATGAGTGTCTTGCCATTTCAGGTGAGAATTGAAATGAGGAGGCACCAGGCAAGAGGAACAGGGAGCCTGCCACTAGACCTGCCCAACCTGAGGCAGAGGCTTGGGACCCTCACCCCATGCTGCCTGATTTTGGGTGTCTGGCCATTTCATTACACCGGCGGAAATAATGACAAAGAAAGACAAAAAATTGTTTATTGCGGAAACCTTGTCCATCAGTGTGTCTGGAAAAATCTCAACTGGAGCACAAAAGAAACAAAACATGTTGTTGGATGTGACAAAATTGTTGGGGATTTCTCCTTTCATTTTCTTTTGGTTCTGCCTGCATGAAAAGTGGAACCAAAATTTTTATTGAAAAAAAAACAACATTCTCTGCCTGCATTCTCACGCCGTGGCTTCCGAAATATGTACAGTTCCTTTTGTGTTTGGTTTCATGCACAAAATTTCCTTCCATAACCAGGAAATTGGAGGTTTTGGTGGAATGTCCTTTTGGATGTTGCTCACAAATCGTCACCGCTCACTCCGTTCGCTATCAAAGGTGATGCTGTGGTGTGTGTGTGTGTGCAGCAAGAAATGGATCTGCATGCTTCACTTTGATTCGAGTGTTCGGTTTTGAGACCCAAGGAACTGCAGGAAACAGATAAATACAACTCATCTCAAACTGACCACCCATAAAGAACATCTTGAGCGGTCATTGGCGCTGCGTTGGTTTTGCGAAAAGAAAATTGCCGATCAGCTTGCTATTGCTTTCCAGCCGAAGGCGACCAGGTCCTTTTGGGTTTTGTCTCTCACAAATTTCTCATTTACAAGCCTTTCGGAACCTGGAAACTCGTCTACGCGGCTGGTAAATGGATGGATTTTGTCGGAGAAAGACCCAAGCAAAGTGGTTTCTATGCCACCGCAAACCAGGTACGAAGGCGGAAGTGTCAAGTGGTTGGAAGAGACCTGTTCGTGCAGAGCAAACAAATGCAGTCAAGCAGGACAGTGGAGCTGCTCCAGGAGTCGGAACCCACAGTGAAGTTATGGGACTCAACATACCTGGTGCGTGACCAAACGACCCGTCAGCGGAAGTCCCGAGTTCGAAGCGTGGTGAAGCAGGACTTTCGGTCGTAACATGACGATCGCGCCTTCCCCAGTTTGACGAGAGGAACGTCTGTCTGGTGACAAGTTTGAGATCTCCTAGAAAATGTGTGAAAATGTTTGGCCTTTTCATTCGGTAGTCTTTGAGTGAACAAACAAAGAGTTTTCTTGGGTGACGAAAAGGGAAGAAAGAAGACCCATCATCAACAACAAAAATGTTTCCAAAGTGCAGACTTGCCAGTTACCCATTTTCGGCACAAATTAAGTTTGTCAACAAAATAACTGAGTAATTCAACTCAAAATTAAATTTTTTCCCTTTGAATTTCAAAACCACTTGTTTCTTCTCCGTAACTGCACTATTTTTCTCTGAGATTTGGGTCATTCGGTGCTGGTTCTTACGCAATTTTACACACGTCGATTTGCCTCTGTTTCCCTTTGACTCGTTATGATTTGGTATTGAGAAAATTGCTTCGACTGCTGTCAGCAAATTGGTCGCCGATGTTTACGATGCATAATGGTTCACTCATGAAGAGAACGCGTAATTAACGTCGCAAGGAAGTGCATCAATTCTAATGGTCACGACAAATGTTGTGCATCGTTGTGAGCTTGCTTCACCATCAACGTTTCCACGGAATCTACTTTGTCGGGGTTGTGTTCTGCTCGTTGCGTGCACGCACGGATCGAGTTCGTGGAACACAAGCGGACAAGTTGCTGCCGGTTGTGGCATGTGAAGAGACGTTGAGGTCACACACCATTGGAAATACGCGGAAAGGGCCATTTGGAGCTCAACAAAAAGCTGAAGTTGCATGAGAGTTTCACAACCTGCATGGGCAGAGACAGTCCTGACAGCTACATACCGACAGAGAACACAGGTTCTGCTCAACACGGCGCGGGCCCTCATCACTTTGGTCACAGCCAAGAGAGCACCGGACCCATCGCGGATGATGTGCTGTGACACTCTTTAACTTTGCGAGTCGTGTAGGTTCCGTGGCAATTTGACAAATTTCAAAGTACTGAAGTCTTTGTTTCTCTGGCAAATTGCTTGCGAATACTGAAGCGAGAAGACGGAATTTTGCGTCTGCCTCTGTGAGGACTCGGACACGCGTAATTTCGTTGTGGTGCTCAGATGTGCTGGTCAGGAGCCGTGTCGGATTCCGCGAGACGAACGGACTACGTGTGCTCATATCCATATGGAAATTCCAAAGATGGCTTGATGGCATCTTAAGGCTGTGAACAGCTTTTCTGTGCAACATCGGGGATGAATCGTATTAGCTCGAACAGCTTCTAAAGCGGCGAGAGCCACAGGTTCTGGTCAGGTACTTCCAACAGAATCACCATAAATGATAACTGTCAACAAATGGATGTTGCGAACTGATCGCAGGATAATTCTGAATTGGTGAAACTTATCTGCGCTGAATCTTGATTTGTATTTCGCAGAAAAATATTGAGCACTTGCCGAAGTGGATCGTGTGGATTACAACTGCCGATCGATGGCAACGAGTAGACTTGGCCTTTTTATCAACTTGTGAAAATCAACGAAAAGTTTTCCCATCATGATCAGGGCACAAGAACAGAACACAAACTGCGCACAGTTGTGGAAGAGCCTGAAGTTCAAAGGGCTGTGAGTCGGAATCTGCACTGCTTTCACATCTTGCAAAGAGGCTGAACACAGTGCCAGAGCGGAATTGGTGTGGATCAATCCAGTAATGTTTGGAGACACTTCCCTGTTTGTTTCAGTGTCATTCTACACAGGGAGAGACTATTATTGATTGGGATCACCGACATCGTGGTCGTCCCGAGTAATTTGATGTTGGTTCTTTTTTGAACCTGTTCAGCCTCGACGCTCACAAGGAGAGCGTGGCGAGGGAGGCCGACGTTCAACGAGAAGATGATAGAAAACCAGTCTGTTCTTCCTCTTCTGACTGCCAACGGGACCGAGTTTGTGAACGCATCGGAGTTTGACCTGCAAACTTTCTTGAACAGACAGATAGGATCCAGACGGATTTGGGGATTGCCTGAGTCGATTACGCTGACCGTCGTGTATGCGCTGATTCTCGTTACCGGAGTGATTGGGAACGTGTGTACCTGTCTGGTGATAATAAGGAACTCCTACATGCACACTGCCACCAATTACTACTTGTTCAGCCTCGCTATTTCCGATGTCCTGACGCTGATTTTGGGTGAGTTCAATTTTAGCCTGACACCACGCTCCCTGTTTTGCTTGCGCATGTTTGTGATCTTCCAACTTCTGTGTCAAGCAGAATTGAGAGTTCTCTTGTTTTGCATGTTTGAGTCTCATAAGTTAGCTGGTGTAGAAGTCAGTTTTCTGCAGTCATTTTGCCCTCTGGTAGTACATGTCGATTGCAGGACAATTCGATTTCATTTCCAATTTGTCAGGTACGAGGAACCGCACAATGTATTGCATCCTGCCAGAGTGCGTCAAAACCAAACAAAATTCTTCGGGCAGTATTGTGTCAGAAAATTTCACAACACAACAGCAAATGGCCTTGTGTTGTTTCAGGCTTCCCGTACATTTACACAATGAACCGTTCCCCTCTGAGACCACTATGTGTACAGAGACTCAATCACAAATGGCAAGCACACCAGCTGAGTGTACAATTGATGGTCGTCCAGCTCATAGGCCAGATCTGGTGTGGGATACCAAGCACCGCTGTGCGAAAAGTTCAGCTGATAAAGTGTATTCAGCTTCAAGAATGAACACGGAGATCTCTATGTTGTCTTAGCTTCAATAGAATTACAGGGTAATCTTGAGGGGTTTTGAACATGCGAGGTAGAACCGACAAGTCCTCCGACATGGATGTTCCTCGACCTCGGAACCTGTTTTGGAGCTTCGGCAGCTGTTTGCTCTTCGAAGCGTTTGATCCCGTGTCAAATGATGAGGGTGACACATGCAGCAAAGAAGGACGCGAGCAAGTTGGCTCCGTGGTACGTGTCTTGCGTGTGAAACGTGGCTTCTGGCGTTGATCCTCCTGAGACTTTTTTCTCCACGATAGATACAACTGTTCAAGATGCAGGTTGTTTCTGCCTCGTAGATCCTGTTTTCATTCCGCCATTTTGCACTGAAGTGGAAACTTCCTCAGCAGAGAAGACGCACGCAATGCGGCTGATTGTCAATTAATTTGGGGCAAGAATCCCTCTAATAAGGTTCTTGACGCTTGTTAACTGCCTCACGCTTTTGTCTCTTGCAAAGCACGAAGCTGGCGCCATTCCGGCATTGTTGTTCGTGATAAGTGATCACTTGAGCGTGAACTTATTCCTTTTGACGCACACGTGATCGATCAGTGGTGTTCAGTTCCTAAACTGCACGTGACAGTCAGGAGTTTAATGGGACTGAGAGTGGACTGACTGCTCACGGGGTTTCACCAGAGAGTTCCTGATCCACGAGATGGGTGAAGGGCCGATGTCATGGAATGTTCTCATTCATCCAATCATTAAACGAGGCGCTCCTAATTGTGTTTGCTGACCGCGAGACTCGGGAGTCCTTGTGGGGAAATTTACACTCTGCTTCCTGTCGCCCAGGACTCTTCACTTTACAAGACCCTGAATAATGACTTGAAGACGAGCGAGCTGAGTGCTTCCCTTCATGGGAAATGTTGCATCTTTCGAAACAAAAAATTCACCAGAGAAGGAAACATCACTCCAGGTGTGATCCCCCGCACTTCCTGCTCAAGGACAAATCCCGCTTTTCATCTGGTAGACATTTTTTTCAAGCAGCTTGTTCCCTTTGCAGACGAAAGACAACATTTCCTGCTCAGTCTTTTCAGCCATCTCCGGATCGATTTGGTCTGAGTTGTACCACTCTCAATTTTAAATCCGCCATGTTTTTTCTCTCAGAATTGATGTCCACCTTATTGATGGCAAAGTCAAGCAGAAACACATGTCCTCTTTGAAATCCGCGTTTTTTAATTTCCTGGACTGATTGGCAGGAGCCAAGTCCAGTCGCTCCCAGAGTTCACTCGATCAACGAAAGCGGCGCACACCCACACGCCAACTCCACGCACTGAAACCGTGACACGTGAATTGATTTGAAATTTGCTCTTTTGATTCTTTTCACAAGTGTCCAAGTGGAAAGACTACCACTCAGGATCAACAAATGTTTCCAAGAAGCAGAGACTTGAATTCGGGTTTGTTGGTGGACGGGGCGGCACTGAGACGAGAGATATCGACATCAAAGCGCTTCCCTCGAGACAAGCTGACCAAATTCATCCCTCGCAAGTACACAGCTTGATGGGCTTGGCGCGAGCAAAAAGCAATCGACTGAAATCCGGAATGTAGCAACTTGCCCTGGATATGCAGATTTTGTTTTGTATCACGAAGATGCACTCAATGTGATGTCGCTGTTCTGTTTTCGTGCAGGTGAATGTAAAAGTGCAACAAGTCAGCTGCCTGAGGTTCGACAGGTGTTGCACGGTCGTTTCAGTGTTCAGTGAAACAAACCAACTGAAAAATGGGTCCAGCCAAGCGACAACGCTTCAGCCGACCCTGTCTTTGAAAAGTTGTCTGTTGAAACAGCACTTGACAATTTGCTTTCGAGAATTTCAGACATTGCGTGAGCGTTCCTGCATTTGTGGGGAATTGCGATGAGCATTTCGCAGAATGAACACGAATAAACGTTGTGACACCGCATTTAATCAGGCTTGTGGTCGATAAATACCCACATTCTCTCATTTTATTGCCCGATATTTGCAAGGACAGAAAGGTGAATATTTTCCTGCGCTGAGCTTGAGGATCAAAGCAGCGCATTCCGTGATGCAATGATCGAGATCGAGTCATCTGGAAAAGCCCGATGCTCCGGATGACTGAACGCGGAAACAGCTGCAAATCGTCTTCAGACACGAACACATCGCCTTGTGCGAGACAAGTGGAAGAAATCAGGTGTAGTTCACAGGAGCAAAAGCTGCAAGGTGTTGGGCCTCAAAAGAAAGGTCAAGACGTGACTGGACGTGATTGAAGCTTCTGGCCGCCTTCCACGGGAAATGAAGTCTCTCTGGCAGGTTTAAGATTTGAAAGCTGTGTTTGTGTCCCACCAGACGAAGAGTATTTCGGATTCAGTCTGATGAAGGTTTTCATTGCCAACAGATTGCTGGAAATGAAAGGCTGAGTGAATGTTGAGGAGTTGCCTGGGTCGAGGCTCCTGCAAAATTGAACCGTCTGGGCTGCAAACAGATTCCAGACCAGGCAAAAGTTCATCATCCGTGGCGTCGCAAGGATACGATGTCCAGTGAAGGAGAACTGAACAGATGATTTCGTGTGTTTCTTTTGCTTCGACGTCTCTTGGAATGCCCAACTAATCGGTGTTGGTGGCCTGCAGAGCTGAGGTCCGCCCTGAAGGTCTTGCGAACACACCCGTCGCAGTTGTGGGACTCTCGACGATTCACGTAAAGACGGTTCTGGTCAAAAATGTCAGTGTAAGAAGGAAACAATGAACTCCCTAGTGTCTCGACACGATTGACAAGTCAGTCACTGCCACGAGCGCCGTAAAAACAATGTGCGTCTGCAGTATATTGTTTGAGTCTGACTTTGTTGGCGCATTTTGCTTCAAGGAGAAATGTAGCCTTTTGCCTGTTCAATACAGATGAAGAAAACACAAGTCAAATACAAGAACGAAAAAACACTCCAAGGCAGTTCGTGTCCTGCAGAATTTTCGTTGTTCTTTGCCGCACGCAAAAGTGTGTGAGAACCATATTTCACCGTGGAACCAAAACTCCCAAGGTACAGGGATTTTCAACAGGAAGAAACCTTTCCTTCAAAGTTGTACAGCTGTGCACTGCAGAAGTCTTATCGAGCATTTCAAAAGGGTCTCTTTGTCTTGGCTGGATTATTTTCAGTGGTGAAAGACACAGACGAAACGCGCGCGGGTTTTCTGTCTGCGTGCAACCCCTTATTTTGGTGACATTGCCAAAGTCGTACCCAGGAAGTCAACTCCTCGGAGTCTTGAAAATGAAATCATAATGTCTCGTACCCAATTAGCCCACCTGGAATGCGCTCGTGTACCCTGGTGTGGAATAGAAACATCACTGTCGAAAGTTTCAGATACAGTTTTGCACCCGAACGCAAAATTAAAAATCCTCAGCTGCGTGTCTCAACCAATTTCAAAACTGATTTGTCGAGGAAGGACAAGCATTTTCCGACATTTGAGCAAGATTTTAGCCTCGTGTTCTGTGAAGAGTCAGGAACTGCTTTCGGCGCCAAGGGCAGGAAGGCCTTTTTGAAGGTCAGAGTGTAGTGTGGGGCTTGCCGCTTGAACCGGAAAATCCAGATCGTCTCTGCCTCGCATTGGGTCGAACTCAACGAAATCCTTTGTCCAATATACGGGGAGAAAGTTTTGTTCAAGCTTCGGTGTTGTCTAGTTGCCCAGATCCCGAAGTTCTGGTTTGACCTGCTTTTCTTGGCAGAGATTGAACTCTGCAAATATACCAGAAACACTTTCGGAATTTTATCTTTGGTATTGTCTGGTTCATGACTCTTTCTCGGAATACTGTTTTGTTTTGATACAGTTGATCTGTTGGGCGGTGTGAGTTCAGCCCTGACAGCTAATTGCTGTTGAGAAGCCGAGACGTTTGGAGAAGCGATCACTCTCCGCGCCATCAGATCTGCACCTGCTGCACTATCTTAATTGCTTCCAAAAAATTTGGACAAAGTGCATGTTTGTGGAGGTTGGTCTCAAAAACATTATCCATCTAACCGAGTTTGAAATAAGTTTCTCATTGATATGTATCTGCACAAAGAAGCAAAGAAATTGGGTCAAGATTTCAGGAACCTTCGATCGAACCTTGACCGCAATTCTTTCACGGCACGGGCACTTCAATATTCCAACACGTGTGTTCGTACATTGTAAACTTGTTGAATTGGCTTCGCCATGTGAAGTTGCTCTTGGGTCGGTGGGTCGGTGGTGAAGATTCCACGCGGCAGAACCTTCCGGCGCTCGACGTCAGCTTTGTAATGCCAGCAGCTCGGGAAAGTGGTTGATTCAGCACAGAGTGGAAGCTGACAACTGTTGCACTGTTTTATCTTTGGAAGAGTACACGGCTTGTGAAGCCAGCAGAACATTGTGTTTCACCTGGATGATGACAGAACGACAGGTGCTTGTGCCAGCGTGTCTGGCCTGCGGATTTCTAGAAGCCAGTTGGAGCGTGGGAGCCGCACAAGAAGGTTGGGTGACTTGAAGTGACTTGGTGTTCGCTCGAACCACCGACCAGGCGTCTTCGCCTTTTGGCACAGACTCCCAAAGGTCAAGGGTTTTCTTCAACCAAGATCAGCTCAAAGCCGGCAACACATCAAGCATCTCAGAGTTCAGATACAAATTTCCCATTTTGCAGAAGTGCCAAATGCGGCGTCGCACCTGCTGATATCGAGTGTATCTCTTGAAGTTTCCGACGGAAACATTTTTTCTCGAGGCAAGTTTCTTTGATTGTCAATAAAAAGATCTTCCGAGTGAATGCCTCCGTTTTACTATGAAAATCTCAGCGCATGTGTGAGCCTGCTGTGCAGGTTTTGAATGAAAAATGCACCCAGAGAAACTTTATCCTCTTAACTTTACAATCCACAAAGGAATGTTTGCTTCAAGGTGTGACATCTGCAATGAATACCACTGGAGAACTGAAGAGAGAAGCCATTGAGAGTTTTTGGTGCAGATTCTGAACGAACAGAAACTCAACAGTGCGAGGTTTGTTGTAGTTCTTCGGAATCCGCGGAAGGTGACATTTGACTTTGTTTTCCTGGGGCTCTCATCTCGGCTCAATTGTGGACGGCCTTCCGTCGTGGAGGGTAATTCTGTGCGATTTGGCACCTGAGCCGGAATTCCTCACGCAATTTGTCCCTGTCACACTGTCGCGGTCAGCACAAACAAGACACTCATCCAGCAAGTTGAAGTTTGGTCCTGTGCTGGAAACTTGGAATTTCTTGTGCTGCGGGTAAAATGAAGAATCCCCATGTCGTGCAGTCGTGGTGGCTTGGACATCAGTCGTGAGCTGTAGTCGCCCAAAAATTTTACACAAAATGCGCAATTGGAGACATGAACTTGAATTCGTAAATTGTTTGTTTGGTTTGGTGTCAAAGGTTCCTTGGACACGAAGATTTACCCTGAGCACAAGGATTGCAGGCAGGACAAGGGTTCATCTCGTCTGTGTCTTTGTCAAGGACAAACCAGACAATCGTCATACCGGTAATTTTGAAAGTTTTGTAATGTAATTAAACTTTCGAAAACCGGAGACAGAAGGACATTTGAAGTTCACACAAGTCCCTTTCAAATGTCATTCCGTGGTGTACGTACGAGTATTTGTCATACAAAAGGCGTGGCTGTCGTTTCAAAGAACACAATTCCCACTTTTGATTAGCGTACGTCAAAGTCAAAAAGAAATAGATACAAAAGCAGAGACCAGAAGATTGAAGCATTTCCCTGTGCACAAGTTTTGAACTGAAACGGATAGACATTGACGGCACTGCACTCAAGTGCTTTGTTTGGTGTTGAGCTCCTGAGATTCTGCCGTGCCTCCAACTCGAGTCACTGCATTGAGATTTCCCGCAAGTCTTCAGTTCCTCCCCAATGAAACTGCACGTGTTACAGAAAAAGACGCCACCATTGTGAACAGAGCAGCTCAAAATTTCTTCAGTCCAATACAATCGGGTGCCTACGTAGAACACTTGTGGACTGACAAAAAGACATCTCCCCAAGCACCAAACTGAAGCAGTGCCCTTGTTTGCAGCCCATTAAAAACGCTTCTGGAAGCGTCCCCTGGAATAAGGACAATAGGTGACAATTTGAAGCAACCCACAATAGTTCCACGACAATACAATGCTCCTTCCTCGTTCGCAATGGACCACACTTCTTTCATTAAGATAACAAGCTCGACCAACACCGCAAACACTCTTCAGGTACGAGGCATGCAATCTAAGTAACCGATTGGGCAACGTTTTTCAGGGTTGACACATTCAAGTTGCCTGGAACTTTGCATGGTGAAAGAGCAGCAACAGGACAAAATGCCT
>JAAUXT010031130.1_pt1 | contig 13933 bp, 15 predicted proteins | sample 7278171 | NCBI WGS metagenome assembly JAAUXT01 (sample SAMN14350112, study PRJNA611818) | marine sediment metagenome | isolation source: surface marine sediment (1.8m) | place: French Polynesia: Moorea | collected 2018-08 | reverse complement strand
GGTAGTATCAAAGACTTCTGAGACTCAACATGACTAATTCTCGACCGCGCGCAAGCATTTCGCTCACGACAGTAATCATGCACAGTCTCAGAATTCTTTGATACGACTACGAGGTGGTTTCCACAGCTGGGGCGCGCTGCATGTTGTCGTATCATGCCAATTTGACCTCGGTCGATCTAGGACATGACCTGGAAAGGTCGGCCTTGGTTGGGTCACTACTCTGTCAAAATGCCAAGTCAGCCAAAAGACCAAAGTGATGCCACTTTCTGCACATTGCAAGGAGCCATGAAACGAGTCAAAGAACTGGATTTGCGGCTGATGCAGCGCATCAATTTGTACTTCTGTTTCAAATTAGGGTGGAGTCATGTCGACGCCCGTGCAGCCCTGCTGTCTGTGTTTGGTCAAGACACACTTTGCCCTTCCAGAACAAGCAGATGGTATGCTGCCTTCAGAGCTGGATGCACAAATTTGGCTGATCTGCAAAGGGCACACCGCCGGAAGTCTTCCAGAACACCTGCCAACATCCAGGCTGTGAAAACTTTGACACTGACAAGTCTGTTTCCTTTGCCAACATCATGAGACACACTGGTCTCAAGCAGACAATGGTGCACAGGATAGTGACAAAAGACCTGAACTTGACATTGAGAAGTGCCAAATTCCTTCCTGCTTTCCTCACTCCAAGACATCTCATCCTGAGGTACCAACACGCACGCCACATGCTCAACGCCACCCTCAGGACGCCTTCAGTGCTCAAGAAGTTGGTCACAATGGACGAGTCATGGTGTTATCAATATGACCCAGAGACCAAAAGACAGGCATCACAATGGTTAGCTCCTGGAGAGCCACACCCTTCACACCCCAGGAGGAACATCTCTGTGAAGAAAATTATGTTGGTGGCATTTTTTGACTTCAAGGGTATGGTGCATTTTGAGTTCATCAGAGGAGGGACAGTGGATACAGGCACCTTCATCCAGATTTTGGGCCACTTCAGGGATGCCTTGAGGACCAAAAGACCAAGACAAGTGTGTTACTTACACATGGATAACGCTCCGGCACACGGTTCCAGAGACACTCAACTCCACCTGCTCCTCTCAGGGCAGAGGGTAGTAGACCACCCCCCCTTGTCACCAGACATGTCGCCTTGTGATGTTTGGCTCTTCAGCAGGATTAAACACAACATCAGGGGCATCCAGTTCCCTTCTTTGGACGCTCTGCAGACCGCTGTCACACAAGAAATAGGGAACATTCCGGCTCATGAGTACTGACAGGCAATTCTGGAAACTTGGCCCAAAAGGTGGGCGCGGTGCATCAATGCCAATGGCGATTACTTTGAGGGGTTGAAATAAAGGTTAGGACTGTGTTTTGAGAGTGTTTCTTGTGTTGACAAACAGTGTCCCAGGTGAACAATAGATACCCCTTTTGGCACCCAAGAATGCGGGTTAAATGCCTTACGCAATCCCGAAGTACAAAGCCTGATACAACATGCAGCGCACCCCAGCTGTGGAAACCACCTCGTACGTACTGTTCACACTTGATTGTGACTGCTGCTGTTCTTGGAGAGAAAATTTACAAACTTGCTTCTGCGTTGTGTGATGTTTTTTCAAGGGAAACTCTGTTGCCAATTTACATGCACTTTGCGAACAATACATTTTATTCAAGGGCTTTTGGAAACGTTCCGTGCAACCATCAATTCTCCTCATTCACCACAAGATTCGGATCTGGTTGTTGTTTGTCTGCTGCACAATGAACCAGGTTGAGCGGTGCAGGGCGGTCGGACTGACTGAGATTCCACAGTCGACCTGTGAATGGAGGCAGCTTCTCTTCATTCCTGCACAACCTGCTATCACGGCCTATCAACCTCCATCGCGATTCTCCAGGGGAAGAGCAGAATTTGCTGGCAAGAGTGCAGATCTACCGAAATCAATCTGACAGGCAAAACGAGCGTTGGCTCTGTGCTGGCACCGAGATTGACTTTGCCAGCGGATTGACTGATTCCTGGAGTTTCACCCAAATTTCAATCAGTCACGCAACACAAACATTGCGTTGTGCAATTAAAAACATTTCACAGTCGTTGCTTTCTGACGAGGTTGCAGGCACGCACTTTCAGCCTCAGCGCCTCTGCAGAAAGGAGAGATCGGGGAACAGAAAGTGCGCGGTGGCGGCGAGTGACACTCGACATCTTTCAGGCCAACATTCCCCACCAGAAAACTCACCGAGTGCGCGTCGAGCCGGGCCACCCCCTTTTAACTGCAATGCGTGAAACATCGAAACATGTTCAGGGCAGCTGGAGTCGTTCCACATTTGGGTCGGTCGAGCCATTACAATCACAGCCACGTTGAATCCACCTGACACCTGGAACTGCAGGTGTGCACGTGGATGTGACCACAACTGCACGAGTGGTGCGGAGCAATGAAGCGAGATGATGAGATGATTTCTTGATGTGATAAGTGGTCTCCGCCTTCCGGTCGGAGGCCGCGCGTCATCGACGTGGACCCAGGGAGACGTATGAGCCTCGGTCTCCTGCGTGATTATGGACGGTCAGAGCTCTACAGCGCGGTTCCTTTCGTGATGTTGCGTTGAAAATATGGATTTGGCAAATTACCGAAGTGCTGGTTTGGTTTCATCTCAAGCCGCCTTCGAAAAGGATCGCGATGAGCAAATTAGTAAAGGTACACTTCGTCCTCAATCCACCAATGACATTTTCCCGGCTGCCAAGGACAGAGCTGTCTCAATCTCACTTTCTTTGCGCGGTACACGTGAACACCGATACCTGCAGGGGATGTAAACCGGAAGATTTACTGATGAAATCCATCTTTCCAAACTGGTTTGACTCCCGGTTTGATGCGCAATGCACCGGTTACTCTGGCCTCTCGGGCAGTGTTGTGCAGAAAGCGTCAACGGGAAATGTCAAGGCTTGCACAACACTCGTATTTCAACAACGCAGGGAGCAGAATGCAAAATGTTAATCGAAAGGAAAGAACATATGTTACGCGAGCAGCTGTTTGTCTCCTGTAAAGGAAACACCAACAAACCTGCAGCTGGGTAATTGTGCGTGTGCATGTTGCTCTATCTCGACGGGCAGAGATTTCCAGGCGGTATCAAAGCAAGGATCAAAGGCTTGATTCACCTGAGTCGCCTGCCAGGTAAAGCACGTCACCTGTGCAACAGGTGCGAAGCGTCACTTTGTCTCAAAACCAATCCAAGAGAGTTGCCTGAATAGGAATTGTTCGTACTTCGTTTAAACGCTGACCAAAATGAGAGACTTGAGGAAACAACTCCAGGAGTATATTGGGAGAAAACGGGGAGAGAAGGGTATTTTGACAGAGCTGTCACAGTTTTCTCTCCGACACAAACTCTCTTGGTGGGTAGACCCCTGTTGCCAACCAAGCTGTGCTGTTGTTCCACGCTTTGTGCTGTTGGTCCGCCCTTCAAAATATTGGAAAAACAAGACTCCAAGGTTTCTGAGGCACTTGGTATCATGAATATGTAAGCACAGCCGCTCTCCTCCTCAACACTCGTAAATGCATCTTTGACGTGCCGTTTTGCTGCGGCATTCCATTTGTGGCAATAGAACAAAAACAGTCATTTTCATGGAGGCCTTCTGAAGCCTCCTAAACCCAGATTGAGGCATGCGCCTTCTTAAATATTGTATGAACGAAGCTGTGTGGCATTCATGTCACACGAGGCAGAAAAAGTGAGCCACAGGCGCAGGCAAGCAAGAAGCTTGAACGGAGTGCAACCGCCCGCTCCTACATTCGGACATCACATTCAATTTGGTTGGGGGAATCGGTTGCACGGTTGCTGTTCAGAAGGCGACAGCGAGCAGCAAGACATGCAAGGAGGCATCTGCATCTGAAGTATCTTGCTATTTCAACCAATCTTGCCATTTTCCATTTCTGTAGGACAGGTCAGTTCACTAAAACGGTCTCTCAAAAAGAAGCGAAGTTGACTTCTTCCATAAAGCGCGAAGCATCAATTTCCGCATCCCACCTGCCATTGCAGACATCAAAGCTGTTAAATTGCTTTTCCTCGCTCGGGTTTCTTTGTAGCTTCAACAAAACTCCCCCTTCCAGTTTGGAGAATCTAAATGTCAAGCGCATGTCTCCACAGGCACGCGTCAACTCAACCCGACTCGCGGCAGCCAATCTGTCGCCAAAAACACAGCGTTGTGTGATCTGGCATTTTCTTGTACGTTTAACATTTGTTCGTGTGATTCGAGCTGCTTCGTGTCACGAAACAAGCATTCTATCTTTTGGCGTGACATTACATTTTGTGACTTGTATCATAAAGTTCATGTGTGGAATGAAGAGTTGACAACTTTTAGTTGAACGACGTTGTCGACCCTGCATTCAGAAGTTGTCCACGTTGCAATCTGAAGTCCACGCCACCTCCTCATCTTCCAGAAAACGAAACCGCCTCACTCTTGCCTCAAGAAGCACATCTGCGACGCACTTCCTCGACGATCTGAAGGAAATGTCAGACTTCGAACCGTGTGAGGTTTCTGTGTTTGAAAGTGCTTGTCTGACGTACTGTTTCTTTCAAAGTCGTGGAACTCAGACTGTCTCCGCAGCATTTGCATTTGTGAAGCTTCAATGTTCTCCAGGGAGGCAGCCCCTGGGCAGATTGGATACTGTTTCTGCCATCACGAAAAAAGACGCCAACTCCCGATGAAGAAACACCGCGTCACCATTGTGGCCTCCAACTTGTCACGTGAAGTTGCATCGGGTGACAGCAAGTTCAGAAATAGCTGCCCCTGGGAACAAGCACACTTCAAGAAGGTCATATTCAGAAAAGATGACAACACGGAAACATTACTTGTGCGTTCCAAAACAATACACTGACGGTCTTTTGTACATGGCCAAAGTACTGCCACAGAGCAGGGACCTCAGGTGCTGGTTTCCGACAACCAAACACGGTACGGCTTGCAACGACGCCAGGTGTAGGAACGTTTCCTCTGATGATCTAATGCACCTCAGTCTCTGTGGAGAGACTCAAGTTGGCTCAGAATTCGAGCGCTTCCAAACACACGCTTGCCTGATGTGTGGGGCCGATCTCCTCAATCTGCCTGTCACCCGCCCGCCAGACTCTGCTTGGGAATTGGACGGTTTCCCGAGAACGGTGCGTGACCGTAAATGTGTCGCTTCAGAGTTCCCGGCGCAGGAGACGAAACCTAATCAGCCCCATTTTATTGAAAACATACATCACATGGGGGACAATCGTGTCAGAACGGCGATGTGGAGGAGCTCAATGCCCTTTGTTTCCATTTCTGGAGAATCTGTCATCGAGTTTGCGGTGGCTTCAGGGCAACCTCATGGCAACACACGCTCCTCCTGTCAGCGACCGAGGAGAGGCCAATTCCAGGCACCACCAGAAATAATTTTGCTGAGCGCTTTGTGTCTCCCAGAAATCCTGGAGTCCAGACGCTTCTCACTGAGGTGAAACAACAGCGAATTCAGGTCCCGGTTCCCGACAGCACCGAGGCTGAGAAATACGAGCCTTTCGAATTGCCGATGCTGAGGCCAACATGGCAGGAGTCTTCGGTCCTCGGCCCCACATTCCTCTTCAGCCCGTTTCTCTGCACTCTGAAACAGTTGGTTCGTCTCACTCTCAACCTGTTCGTTGGTTCCCACATCCCTCAACTGTCCACCCATCTCGTAACGCATGATTCCTCGCACGCTCCAAATCCTCACAAAATGCCACAGCTGTGAACATCCGCAGCCCCTCATACGTTTTCCACCAAAGCGTCTCACGACCCTTGGACCCTTCAACCGACTACAAGTCTCAAGTTTGACAGTGAGTTCAGGGGTGGGTGGGGATGGTCCGATTTACGTTCGACACAAATCACATGTCGGAGGCACCTCGCTCTGTGTCCCGTCAGCGAGAGATCTCTCACTGCCGAAACCTCACGGAGCAGTCACGCTGAGCACCGGCGTCGCCCAGAAAACTAAATTTGTCTCATCCAAAGATTCTATTCATACTAAATCAAGTTTCTGTCATGTTCCAATGCAGAGAAATTCTGACCGACCGTTTCCCCAACGACAATGTTCTTTCCTCCCAGAAGCTGAGAACTTGTCTGACTTTCCAGGGGAAATCAAGTGGTTTATATTTTGTCTTCCAAACGAGGTGAATGTCCCGCGTATGACAGCCGGGCACACTTCGTTCGTCCCAAAGAAACCCGCCTGTTGCGAACCTGGCAAAGGCTTTGGCAGGCTTATGGTGGAACACATGACAAAGTACCATCCATTCAGTGGAGGATTTATTCTGGGCTCTGCAGATGTTTTTTGCGGCAGAAGCCTTTTGACCTGCCGAAAAACCGTCCCTGACAGGCATTGCAAACAACAAAAGGATGAGAAATCTCTTCGTTTCCACAGCAACGCAAAAGCGTCCCAAGTTGTTTTTTTTTTTCGAGAAAGGATATTGAAATATCAAACCGCCCCAACCATTCCAAACAGGTGGCCACTGAACACAATGACTTTTCACAGAAAGGACAACTTCGAGTTCACGTCGTGGTTTGCTTCATTTCAAGCCAAATACGCTAACTTCAACACCATCTTCATTGGCTGGTCTAAAAACACACGGTTTTGTTCGACAAGACCGTCTTCTCCTCAGTTTCTCCACCACAATGTGAAACGTCTCTTGGGGAAAAAAAGTTTGCGAAAAAAAAACACACGATAATCAGGCGAAGAACCTCGTGACGACCACACAAACACATTTCAACTCGCTCCAACACAAGACACCGTACATCTCGCGACTGGAGTTCCAAGGACCGGTCAAAACTCGAATTCAGCCGTGCACTTCCGTTGGCTGCACACAGACCCGGGCAACAAAACAGGACGATGGCCCCTGTGTTTGGTGTTGCCTTTGGTTTGGTGTTGCCTTTGGTGCTGTCCGATCGTGACGTTGCTCCGCCCCTGCAGAACTGGGTCCAGCAAACGCAACAGCTTCAGATGACCAACGAGAAAGGCATTTCAATTGACAGGTATCATAATTTTACGTCGAGTCTCGACTAAAAACAACACGATGTGATTTGTTTTGAACAATTTGAAAAGACATTTTTGTTTTCGTTGGAGAGCGGGTCAGGTTTCAGACTTGTGTCTGCTTTGCATCCGGAGTCAGAGCAGAGGAAGACCGCGGCAAGACCCTGCTTTGAACCCTGTGGGTTCCCAAATGTCAGCTTCGCACACCGCTGCGTGGGACAACGCTTCAGTCCCGCCTGTCCGTGGTCTGCGGTGTCGAGCACTTGTCCACGTCTGCAAGCTGAATTTGTTCTCCGATCTGGTGAGAGCGAAATGCCCAACTGGGCGCTGGATCACAACGCGGTCAAGCAAAGTTGTGCAGAAGTGCGGTGATCAGCACGCAGGGAAAATCAAACATTCTGTGGAGTGCAGGAAACCCAAACCAGACCCTGTCACTGCCATCATCAGCCTGGAAGTGGTTCGCACGCAACAAGCGCAACCTGAGCTCAGATCTGCCGTGCTGAACAAACACGCACCAAGAAAGCGTCGAAATTTGTTTGTTCGACCGCTGCGCCTGACAACTCGCGCTCATGCACACCTCAGGTTCCCACTGCTCCCCACCACGCGAAGCCGCAGTACCAGCTGCAGCCACAATGCAGAAGCGGAGTAATTAACGTTTCCTCCGCATCCCCATTCACAGCTCCGTTATCAATTTGATGGAAGACGTTTCCTGCTGAATATTTTGCACGAAACCAAGAGATTCGCATTGTTTCCTGTTCTCAGTTGAGCTGGGCAGTGACGGTGATTTGTTCTGTCTTGACTGATGAAATTTGCAACGCAAACGTGTGTGTGTGTTTCTTGTTTTGTACATGTTTGCATGTTTCTGCAAAAAGAACACAGAAACAGAGGGAGAGCCAGATAAAAGAAAGAAATCGAATTCATCGTGAACCAAAAAGACAAATTTGCCTCACATGCAGATTTCCACAATTGCACCACGGAAGGACATGTGCCCCAGATCAAGACTCCTCGGGACCTTTCGAAACCAGAAGTCACTTGTCCTCGCAGTTCCAGTTGTTCCCCGTCCACCCGTCTGACTTCGTCAGGCTGTATGTCGTCTCACGACAACGTGCATCAGCATCCCCGAGTACACTCCGCCGAGAGCTGCGTTGCTGTGAAACGCAACAGAACATAGCTCACAGATGAGGGTCGCTATTGTGTACTACTTCGAATATCTTGGTCATGTGCTGAGCAAGTAGCGACCCTCATCTGTGAGCTATGTTAGATAACTCCCTCGCACTTGACTGATACTGTGTGAAAACACCTCTCGTGGCTGATGCCACTTGAGTTGTTCTCACACAGTATCAGTCTCGTGCTCGGGAGTTATCCTATACGTAGAGAATGCCTTGCTCGACAGTTTTGGGGACAGTTGCAACACACGCGTGAGGAAAGGTTTGTTTGCACATGCAGAAGGCTTTGACCTGATCACATTTGCATTCTGTGCTGTTGATCTGTTCACACCTCAGGGAGCAAACGGCGTTGTAGTGGCCCAGTTAGAGTAAATTCTCTCCAGTTATCTCTGAGGGTAATGAGCTGCCCTTGAATCTCAGACGGGGTTCTTGGCTCGTGGCCTTCAGAGCGGAAGTCCAAGGCTCGCAACCTATGTGTGCAAACATCTGTACTCGCTGCCTCACAACGCGCACAGTTCAGAGACTGTGCCAGCTCTGCAAACCGATCCTCCATCTATCATTTCTGCAATAAACCGTCGAGCAGCGTACCCTACAGCCTCAACATGTGCTGAACAAATACAGCATGGAAAATCAACCATTTATCCACGCATAAACAGTCCAGCTGCGCCTACAATAAGCTGATATGGATATCAGACTTTGGTCAACGAGTCAAAAACACCAGCGCTGATTGAATGGAAAATAACCTGGTGAGACACCTGGATACAAGCAATCCGAAGCGAAAACAAGCTTGTATGACCTGGAACAAGCGAAAGGGACTGACGTCGTGTCACTTCTCTGCAATCCCGTTTCTTCCTGAACCAGAACACACCCGCTTCTCTCCGTGTTTGCTTCTTGCTGTCTTCAGCACAAGAAACGACCGGCAAGGATTTGTCACCTCGTATCTGACAAATCAGCCCTCATCGCCGAACACACATCGGGGGAAAGAACACGCTGTCTCACTGCAAAAAGAAATACGCAAAAGCCACACCAGGGAAGACTTTCTCAACGAACAATCGAATATGTCACAGGACCAGTGATGTGACAGTGCAATTAACCTCACAGTGAAGCAATTTGCCTTTGTCGCCACGTGGCATCTGGCTGGCTGAAGCACCAGATCTACTCACGGCCAATTGTGGCGTTCGCAGGCGCAGAGCTGCTCTGAAGTGGAAAATTCAGGCTTCTTCCCTGCACAACAGGGCGAGAAAATTCTTGATCATCCTGGACAGACTTCAGGACCCATCGAGGGACAGGCAAGCCAATAGAAAATTCTGCTCATGCAGCTTCAAAAGGAACTGTTGACAGTGTTGGGTTTCCAACTGAATTGGCAACAAGGAATTATCGCAACAAATGGCTGAATATTCCACAGCGACCATGGTGAAAGAACGAAACAAAGCAACTGTTGCATTGGTTTTCCCTTTCACATGATTGATATGAACACAATACATTGAGCACTGAAAGGCGCAACTGATTGAGCAAAGAGCAGTTCTTATTAACAGGCTGTGTTGACAGCTCAGGGCCCCGTGAAAACTCCATGGTCTGCAGACAAGTGAAACACTGCTTGTCGCCAAGTCCATTTGTGGCGTCGAGTTTTGTTGCAGGCAACTCTCAGTTTTCAGCTGGGTCCTCAGCAGAACAAAGCCTGTCAAATACTTGTCCAAAACCAACTGGAATCAACTTCATCCGAAAAGGACGACCGGGTCAGGAGCACTGACAAAGTCTCAGCAGGTGCGGCCGAGTCCAGACGAATGCTGTTTGGCTCTTCAACACCCCAAAATCACGCCGTGCAACAATGGCTCTGCAGCTGCCTCAGTAGCTGCCGCGCTCGCGCCATGAAAAACACCTTCGCACAACGAGCGCTTCCACAGGGCGCCCGCCGCGGTTTATCGGATTTGGCCTTGGCCTGGGAGATATGATTGCCTTGCAGCCCAATCACACGTGCTCTCGGGTCGCAGTCGCGTTTACGTAACAACATTGAGGCAGCTCCGACTCGACGTCTGCACTCCATTTCTCTTGTCATCTTTGCGCAGAGAAACAGGGCGCAACATGTTCACTGGCTTCTCTTCATGGAGACCAAGTCACCAAGTCACGTGACAGACTGTGACACTTCCTGTTTCAAGGAACCAACCAAAACCAGCAGTTCAGGTGACAGTTCTGTGGTCGTCGTTGCCGTATCCAAAGTCGCACGTCCGGCGGGCTCCTCGCACGTTTTCATCAGGTCACTGTCCGAGTGATAAAGAACACCGTGAATAATTCATCGCTACGGGATGGCCCTCTGAGAGATTGCTGAGTGACGTAAAGTGACGCAAACTAAGATAAATGCCGAAGCCGAGACAGTCTTCATATTTGGACCAGTGAAACATGTATGACAGCAGAAAAACACTGACAGTTACCAGCTCCGTTCGGCAAGAACATGTCTTTTTTGAATCTCTGAGAGAACAAGCATGCGCCTTCCCACCTGAACAACTCGGGTTGTGCAGTTGAGTGCTAAGCTTTTCCCTCAACAACACGAAGCATGTCTTTCATCGCGTGACAACGAATGCCTCGATTTAGAACCAGTGGTGCTCATAGGAAACATGGCGCTCTGTCTGTCTTTGAAGATTCTCTCCACGAGGGAGAAGCAGATGAATCTAGCAAAGCACCTGTACGGACACACGATTGACTGTTCGGCCGCCAATTGCCATCCGATTTCTATTTTGAAAGACTTTTTCTCCAAGCACCTGATATGCATGCACGTAATCGCTTGGTGTGACCGTTGGGGTTTGCCAAACAGGGTGGGAGAGGTGTTTTACCTTGGGTGGGGGCTTTCACCAATCCAGGGGGTCTGCGAACAGGGCATGATGTCAGAGTCCGTTTTGTTCCTTCCAGCAAGCAACGCTCCTCTCACGCAAACACTCGGCCAGTGGCCTTGTCACGCTCATTGTACGAGTGCAGTGTTGCAGACCTGTTGCTGTGGAGAATCGAACGCGCCCACGTTCAGTGTGGACAGGTCACGGAAGAAAGCAATCGCTCACGAATCCGTGGAGGCCCAACAAACATTGTTCAAATGGGCGAATTCTCAGGAAACAGACACAACAAGTCCCCATGGCTCATATGCAAGAGGAATACGAGCTGCGAGTATTTTCCTCGAGAGGCGAATGACGAGTCATTGGTGGCACGTCTGCAATGAACCGAAATCGTGCATCACTTTGTAAAATCTGGCAGGAAGGCAGTTGGTACTCGTATGTCAGTTACACTGAGTTTGCCGCGAGGGTGGGGGTGGGGGGACGCAGCACTTTCAACTTGATGCCCTGTCAACACACGCAAACTGGTCACAAGGTTCCTATGGCTCGTGGAAAACAAGTTTTTGACCCACACCTGAAATGATTTCATTCTGATTGCATACACGGCGATTCCAAAAGGCGAACAATGCAACACAGAATAACACCTGCAAAGTAAGGAGGGCACTGTGTTGTTTCAATTGCAGGAACAAGTATTTCTGCAATGAAAGGGGCTTTGAAGTGTCGAAGGGCAACTGATCAACGATTCATGAGGAAATTGTTGGCTTTTCCCGTAAAGGTTGCTGAATTGAGAAAATTGTTTGTTTTTTCTCCTGGCCAAACGGACAATATGGTAAAATGGGAACCTGTAAGAAAATCCTCGTGAAAGATCTTGATGCGCAAGATACCTTCCCGCCTGGTTCCATAATTCCTGTTGCGGGGATCGCTGTGCATGAGAAGCAACCTCGTTATTGCCGAGAGGCAGCGAGATACAAGACAATCCACACACAATTAACTAATCCGTAGTGAGCGATCACAGCCGAGAGTCTCCAGCTCATGGATGATCTGACATAATTAGTGAACGTGAGCCAAGCAGCTGAGAGGAAATTATCTTGGAAGATGAAGAGCGTTCCGCGGCTTTGAGAAACTGACTCGACCACACTGGCTTCTTCCAGATGGAAGATTTCTATGGAGGGACGAACACTTGTCCACGAAGCTTGGTGCAGCTGAGGAGGATACTGCACAATGAATGACCACGAAGTGAAGCAGCTTTTCGTTCCCAACGGAACGGACCGCAGTCCAATGCGCCTAATGCCATTAGCAGAATTGGTCAATTTGCTGAAGCCCTTTCACATCAAGTGATCAACTATCGCCTTCACCGGAATGCTCAATAGGACAGACTGAGCTGTCTGGTCAGCCTGGAGCAAGGCTTCGCCCCAAGACGAACTCCAACACTTTAACTGGCAAGTCAGAACAAATCTGGAAGGGAATGAGTGCATTCTTATCCTCTCACAGTTGCAGTGCTGCAACAGCACGTGAAAGAGAAAAAGAGCCAACACAAGCACCATTACTGATGAGTATGCGAATAAAGATCGTGACTTCTTGACAAACTGCGAGTTATCCCGAATTCTCAAACATAGCACACTGCAATGAAAGCCAATCAGGCCGCCGCGATCAGGATTCATTGCACCGCTGTCCCCCTCACCGCCGGGCAGCCAGGAAATTAACCCAGGGACGGGGCCGGAATCGCGGGGCTAAGTTCCTGGAAACATGGACAGAACTAAGAACGGCTGGGCGGGTCTGTACGGCACGCCGATTACAAATTCACATCTCAGAAGTCAAAAGAGAAAGTTTCAGCTTCAGCCGTCAGTCCATAAAGTGGATGGTGTTGTTCAGAGTCGATGATTTGAAAACCGTCGGGCATCACCCCGAAGTGGGCCGTCATCTGAATTGACAACTCCACGGGAAACACAGCACCCTGCAGACGAAGGATCTGCAAGCCTCTGGGGAACCGTGAAACAGTGGCGACCCAATCAGCAGCGCCTTCGTATTCAGCACCAGCCTCTATGCGAGACGGCATCCCTAATCTAATAACCAGAGAAAGAACTATCATCATTACAAGCATAAACAACTGCAGGACCCTCCAGCAGTCTCTAGCACAATAATTCTGCATCACCTGCACAAACACATGGCCTGCGGGTGTGACAGTTACACTCCGACCCTCTCAGCTGCTTTGCTCGGAAGTTTGCCGGAAGTTGTGTCCCTGAGTGGAATCGCCTTCTGGGGGCGTTGCTCCCGAATTTACGGCACCGAAAGGAACCAGACAAAATCACGTGATCTGACAACGGAAACATCGCTGCAGCTGGGACCGGTCTGCTTGAGGAAGGTCCACGTAACGGCCGCCTGCCCAAACAGGTTCCGACACAGTGTTGCTGGCTCGGGACACAGGTCAAAAAGCATGCCTGAGAGAGAAAGCCTTTGGTGCACTTCCCTTCAACAATCAAAGAGGCCAAGGCCAAAAAGGGAAGGGTCCCAAACAACACTGGGCTTGCACTGGATGGTTGACCGCATGCCTCTTCAGCGTACTTGGCTTGCCTTCTCTTGAGAGGCATTTGCATTTGGGAGGATGCAAGCCAACTGAGCATGCCACACCGGAGCGGCCCCTCACTGCAGGAAAAGGACAAGCTGTCTCGTCGCCGAGCATCTGCACGCAGGTGGCTGGTGGAACGTTACCATGACCATAAATGCAAGTGTTCTGAGCCTTCAGGCTGAAACTCATATGAGGCAGTTCTCAAATGAAACGGTTTTTTTGCCATAAGTCCCGATTGCCTGAGCCGAATGTCAATGAATTTTGACATATCTTCAACACTGACCAGGTGATCAAGTTGACCATCAAAGACCATTCAGAGATTGATCCTGTGACCCAAATTTGAGGTCACAAAGTGTATGTTCCTGTCTGCATTGGCCAGTGATATGAAGTGACTGCATGGTGAAT
>JAAUXT010116923.1_pt1 | contig 13934 bp, 4 predicted proteins | sample 7278171 | NCBI WGS metagenome assembly JAAUXT01 (sample SAMN14350112, study PRJNA611818) | marine sediment metagenome | isolation source: surface marine sediment (1.8m) | place: French Polynesia: Moorea | collected 2018-08 | reverse complement strand
TGGGGCAAATGGCCTTTTGACCAATCAGAAGGCTGGATTTTGAATTCTAGACCAATCAGAAGCCTTCCCGCCCTCATTTGCATTGCCCCATAGTGGGGGGCTCTTCTCTAGTCTGACCTTCTCGACGGCAGAGGAAATTCCTGAAGAACCAGAAATGCGTGAAATGCTTCAAGCCACATTGATTTTTCAAGCCTTGTAAAATTTTGCTACCAGATGAATTTTTGTTCGCACCTCCAGTGTCCAACAGTTCCCCTGTTTGAAGTAGTCATGTTTGAAGAATTGTGACACTGTGGGGGCAACCCGTGAACACGCTGCAACGATCGAGGCGTGACATAGCAACTTCCACAGAAAGTGAGAAAAAGAAAGAAAGAGTAATTTTCTCCCGGAAAGGAGTGTGATGTTGTGACAACCACTTTAACTTGACAATCAGAACCCAAAAGAGCACTCTCCCTCCCTATGTAACTTCGACAACGTTCATCCTGAGTATTTCAGAAAGTAGCGGATGTCAGATGACATCCGTTTGCACCGAGGTTGCCAGCTGCGGTGTGTGGCATGAGAAATCCTACCTGTGTGTGCAATATTCATGCCGTTTGCTTAATTGAAACCCTGCGTGCTTTCACGACTGTCAATGACATTGCAAATGTTGCGGTTTTGCACGTACATTATCTGAAATTTGCGAGGCTTTCTGTCGTGTTTGTGGCGGTGCGTATTGCGCAACGAAAGCGTTTCGAGCTTTGCAAACCGATTTTTGCGCTCGAGTCATGAAGATGGAAACGAGCAGCACGATGGGTTGGGCGCGCACACTCTGTTGATCTTGCTTCGGACATGGCCCACAGCCTGCTGTCTTTATCGCACGGGGGCGTCAAGAAGATTTTCCTCCCAAACAGACAAGGAATACATTTTCATCTTTCACTCTCAAAATCAAAGCTGTCAAGGCCATCACTCAACAAGGAAAGCAAATCATGTGTCAAGACTGACCAAAGATCCAGGCACTTTGGACCCCAACTTTGTCTGGTGGTGGCACTCACCACCAATCTCAGATCCTCCTTCGGACACGCCTGTGCCCGTTATTCAAGATCATTCAGGATCATGTGTGGTCCCTTCGAGACCTGAGAGTGAAATGTCTTCGCCGAACAACTTGTGTTGCTTTTCTCAGTCTTTGAAGCAACTTTTGCAGGAAATAGATATTTCCAAGTGAAGGTTCCACACGACGGGACCTTGTCCTCACCATTCCCGCAGTCGTCACACCACAACAGATCCGGAGACACAGCTTCAGCCGACAGCTTCATCAGGTCGGGTTACCTTCCGTTCCGCCCGCTCTGTCCACTTTTCCACTGCTGCGTGGTGCCCACAGACAAGGAATTGACCGCAAGCTGCATTTTGTGCACTTTCAGTTCTGAATGCACCCTGCGTGTCCATTCTTTCATCCCCACGGCAACGGTAGGAGGAACGCAAAGAGTTTTCTGTTTCTTTGCCCCTGACTCGAGGCATGAGTCGGCATCGCGTGTGGCTCCCCTTCTTTGCAAAGTTTCTGGACAGACCTCGAGAGAGCGTTTGTCCTGGTTGCACCAGCAAATCTGCAGGCAAGTGCTCACAGAGCAACAAACCGACAGTCCTTTTGGGTGACATGTCAAAGGTTGTTCTGCAAGGAAGTAAGAACACCAAGCACTGCACATGAACTGTCATTGAAGCTGGTGCATAAAAAAGGCATTGTAGGACTTGCACTATCGGAATTCAGCTGGTGTGATCGAAACCCATTATTTTCGAACTGATCACCCCAGTTCCGCAGGCTCATCTGCGTGTGGGCTGGATAGATGAGTCGATTCCACGAGGACCACTTCCGCATCAAAAGTGGGAACCAGACAGCGAAACTCTCGGGATGAGGTCATTTGCAGACACCTGTGAGGCAAAGATAAATGTAGCATTTCCGCTGTTCGGACCAGACACCTTAGGCAATTTTCTGACGCCAGTGTGATGGATTCCATGTCTCGTGGCTCACACATGAGGTCCAACCACTTTTGGGTCTTTTGCTGCAAGATAATCCTAAGTTTGTCATTGTTCCAAGGCTTCATGACCGAAATGTGGTGTGTGCGCTTTTTCACCTCTCCCAAGTGAATGGGGCATCGGACAATCTGATGTCAAGCTCATTTACGATTTCACGGAAAAGTCTCATCATTCAGGTTTACCTGCACACCTCGAGTCAAAGTTGGGCCTCCCTGTTCTTTGACCCAGACTGGGTCCACAGCCGAGCGGACCTGTGGGGAGAGGCAGCTTTCCCGCATCAAGGCTTGACAAACTGCCATTCTTATCTCGTGCGAAGTTGTTTTGTGCTGCACCACCATAAAAACTTTCCATTCGTGCGTTGAAAAGGAAACGAATGGTGTTGTGTTCAACGTTCACATAAAATTTGTCAAATTTGATGCACAGGGAGGTTTGTCATATCTTTCGTCGCTGTGCGGTTTCAACGGTCGTGATAAACTCATAAAGCCCACACGGTCTTGCTAAACTCTCTTGCATAAAAACAAGTTTTCGAGGACTTCTAGTTGATGGCTTCGAACACAGACCACATTCACACACAAAAATGACTCGCCGTCCACAAGCAAAATGGCCGGCACTATGATGTTGATTACAGGTGTGAGATCTGCACATCTTACATTTGTCTGAACTCGACGTGGATCAAAATCACTCGAAGCAGAAGGACGCAGCGACTCCCCTGACTGAAAACATGGGGCTCACACACAACGCAGCTGGATCCTGATTACAGGCTTGGTTGAGAACATCTGGGCCACTCCCGGACTGAGTGCATTTCCCTGGTCATGAACGACCGTCCAAGACATGGGTTGAGGACTCAGACAATTTGTCAAGCGCTCTCTTTCTCCTTCAGCATGTCAAGAAGAGACGCACGCACTCTCAGCTTCAAAAATTATCACTTGTGCTTGAACGCGCGGGGACCCTTCTGTATTTATTGTGCACTTGACTTGCAGATGAAGTTTTTGACCTGGACCTCGCACTTCCTCTGCTTCGCTGGGTGGCACACTGCCCTCGCGTCTGCGTGCATGCAGGAGAGAAGGGCCAGCATCAACGCCATTGGTCTTGATTTCGTGACCAGGTGTGTCCTCTTATGTCAAGCAAGAAGGATGGTACGAATACGTTGATAGAATCAGCGCTCAGACGGATCAACCCCTTCCTCAACCTGTCTGCTCCGGTGCTTGGCGCTGGGTTCCAATAAATCGTCCTTGTGAACTCGTGTCCGCCAGTACATGACGTCTTGCTTCTCGTAAACCTCTTTTCTTGCTTTCTTAGATTGACGTTTATGGACCAATCTTGGCATCAGCTGATCGATCGTGAGTAAAGTACCCCGACCACAAGTTGCCGTCTGAGTTTATTTCTGAGAAAACTCGCGCGTGACCAAAATGCCACCAAACTCTGCACCGTACCGGGAAGGGGATGCCAGTCGAGTGTCTCATGGCGAACGCTGAGTACATGTGTATTCGAGTGGATCTGCAGCCTGTCACGACAAAACAGAACGAAGGTTGATGCAGTCATGCATTCCACCTGCGCCCGGCCTCTCGGGAAAGCTGAGTGGCTAATTTCTCTCGACGGAGTTGCGAACAATTGCCTTCAAACAGACAGAAGGTGTCGTGTGGAAAACGAGAGGGAGGAAAGATCTGCCACGCTGTAGTCAACAAGATTCAGGATTCCTCTTCGTTGTTCTCAGTCTCTTGGACGGCTTTGCATGGTCTCGTCTTCCAGTCTCCCCGAACCTTGTGCTTCAAACAGGTTCAACCGACATGCTCCGACACGGCCTGACCTGGGCTGTATTGCCAATAAGTGAGTTGTGACTGGCAGCACTCTTTGTTTGCCCGACATGATTCGTGGCTCGGAAGTCTGGAAGCCGGTCGACATCTGGAGACAGCTTTCTGCATGTGACGGGCAAATTGGAGACACCCGAGCACCCAGGCAAATGTGGACGGTTTGTGTCCCCATAAAGTTGCTCTGTGTGAATATGAAGATCTCATTTGTGTTGTACTTCTTCGTGGCTGTTTCGTCTCAATAGCATGAACAGTCGAGACCCCGACCTGTGCATCTGGAAAATAACACATAAACACACATACACACACACACACACACACACACACACACACAAACACACACACAAGATGGAGCCTGAAACAGGAGATTGGAATTTGACTGAACAGCGTCCAACGAATGAGAGCTCCCGAGATGCGTTTGGGTCAGACTCCCATCAGCCGAGTCCAGCCTCCTTTGTGCCGAATGAACGAGTTGTATGAAACATCGAAAGGTTGTTCAGAATTAATGTGGATCTATTGGCCTTCAGAGTGTTTCCTGAGGAGACATCCATCTGTTTGACCTTCACCAGCGAAGAATGATGCCGTCTCCAGTGAATGACTATCTTTCTCCTTTCGAAGGGTTGAATGATATGGCACTTTGGGAACCGGATTAGAGAGCAACATGTCTTTGTGATTCAATTAGTCTTCCATAGTTTTGGCAGTAATTACATTGCTTGTCGGCTGGACACACTTCCGTAGGTGCGTCAGCAAACTTACGTGTCAACTTGCGTCTGTTGGGCATTTCGTCATCAAATTACTCGTACAGCGACACCGCAGACAGTTTGCGAGGACGAATTGTTTTCTTTTATTTGTGGACCACTTGAGCTGAACAAATTACTGGTGAAGAACAGCTCCCCAATGTGCCAACTGTAGTCGTAAATGTCCATTACCCAGTCAAAGGTGTCACCGAGTTCTCTTGTGAATGCGGATTTGCAAGCAAATCGTGTCTTTAGATTTCATGAGAAAGCAGCAATGTGGCTATCATCGAATTGTGATACCAGCTGCAACACTGGAAACAGAAGATGGGCGAATCCTAAGTGGGAAAGGACAGAGCGATGCGTGAGTCTCATCTGAAGCTCGCGCGGGTCCACCAGCCCTGGTTCAACCTGCTCGACACGTGTCGCGGAATCCTGATCCTATTTGTCATTGCCTCGAGGTTTTTGTTTCTCTCGAGATCAATTTTCAGAAAGCGAATTGACAAAGTTGGGCATTCATTGAAATCCATCATTCAGAGAACGGAATTCCACACGGTCAAAAACAAGCAACAGACAAAAAAGTCTTTGTGGTGTGGTCCGAGTATCTCGTGTTGTGTAGTGCACCCTGTGGGCGAACTCCTGTCAAGGGAACCATGATGGAGGGCGACTGAACGGCTGCGTGTGAGGAGACCATGGGGTTTCTGAAAAAGACTTGACTGCCCGTCAAACATTTGAAGCCTGACCACCAAACACTCCACGAACGAACTCAAGCGGAGTTCAAGTGAGTCTGAAAGTGATTCTGCAAAGTGAAGAACGTCGTTGCTTTTGTGTGAAGGCAAAAAAAAAACACCCCAGACATTTCTCTGAATTGAGGGAAAGTGCCACAAACGTATCGCTGCGTGAGCGGAAATGAAGATCCACGGGGAGGAGGGGCGAGGCAGCGCAAGGCTCAACACAAACCTCCGCTGGCCAGCCACAATTCTGTGGAAACGTGTGCAGCTGCTCTGAAATAGTGCGCTAAAAAGGGTGTGTTTGGCTGTGGACTCTGGCCGCCTGGGTTCCTATCCATTCAGGTTTTTGAGTTTTGCTCTGTTCCAAGTTCGGGCAGTGGTGTGCTTTGTTCAAATCTTTGAAGGGTACAAATTGAAATGGAAACTCAAACTGTAAGTTTGAGTATGTTCGCAGAATAAACGTTCTCACAGAGCAGTGGTCTTTACGAGTGTACGCGTTTGTTATGCAGATTGTCCCAGATTCCCCCATACTGAGGGCCGAGGAAGCAGGTGTTGCGCACAAACCCACCGATCGTTCAAGGGCCGCCTGAGAGTTACACTACATATTTCATCGCCTCAAGTTTCAAACAGCAAACACACAAAGCCCGATGCAAAAGCTCAAGTTCAGATACGTGACTTTTGCAATGAAGCATCTGCAGAGAACTGTTTTTTGCTTGGGGTGGCAGAAGTTCCGTCTGAATTCCTCGCATCTCTGCGCTTGGAGAACTGAAGACTTCACCAGAACCACAGTGGAAACTTTTCTGCAGGATGTGAACTTGTGCCAGATCCTTGAAGTTGTTCGGCCTCATCTCAGATGTCGAAAAATATTTTCTCAGCAAATTTTTCCAACCGATGTTCTGCAGGAACTCTGTGTCCAGGCTGCGAAACTTTGCCACGGAAACGTCGTGTTTGAGAAAACACACCAGCAGAGTGTCAGTAGTGTGCCATTTGGGATCACACAGATGCACAACAATGGAAGGGAAATATGGAGGGCAAAAAGGTCAACTTGCATACAGACGCAAACAGCAAACACACAACTGAGACTCAGGCAGAAAACAAGTGTTTGTCCGCGAAAACGAACCTTGGTAGTGGGTCATCACGAACTGGCCTCCCTCAACTTGTCCAGCTGAGTTTGAAATTGTGTGTTTTTTCTCACCAACAGGACGAGATCAGAACCGCCCTGGCTGTGCAGGAAACACGGAAGTGGCAGTGAGCGCGAACTGGAGTCTGAACGTGACCGCGTCAGTAACACGAGAAGCGCAACAGCGCGAAACTATCGCTTACTTCGCAACGACGACGACAAAAGCATTCGTGTCCCGAGCCTATCAAATAAATGAAAGTATGAAACATATCCACACGTGTGCCATTGAATGGAATTTCATTTGAGACTACAACGAGCAACTCACACGCACCATGAGACTGAAAGAGAAACAACTCATTTCTTTCATCCATCATTTGTTTTGCGTTCATTAGACCCAATTGTCATTCGTCTTTGTCAAAATTCTGTCCTGTGGCGTGAGAGAACTGCAAACAAGACGATTCCTTGTGGAAAACTTCGCTTTATTTGGTTGAATTTCCCGGAAACTGAATGCTGCTACTTTTATGGGGAACCAGCCTGGCGCAGAATCGGCCTAATTTCTCTTGTTTCCGCGTCCGTTTTCTAATTGGAGAGATTCATCACGATGTGAAACAGATTCAGCCTGTGTTGGTTTGTTTTTCTTTGACAGAGAGACATCTTGAATTTTCCCGTCAAACACGATCATTGTGAAACTGTTCGTTGCTTCATTTCGTGTTGCGTAGTGTTCAGACAAGATCAGTATTTCGCTGAGTTACGTAATCTTGGTAATCTTGCAACCTGTGAAACGATGATAACATCCCCTTTCTGTTGGTACCCACAGCATCAGAAGCAGACGGAAGATCCAGAGATAGCGGCAGTTGTCTGTGTCATTCCTGCACTCAAAAACGTGTGAGATATGCCTCGGACAAACACACCTGTTCTTTCACGTCGGCTATTTCACATTGCATAAGCCTTCCTGGAACTTTGGCCTTGCTTGTGTCTGAAGATGGAAACAAATTTCGTCAGTTTGAAAAAGCTGCACAGAAACGCACACCACACAACAATGGCGGAATGAAGGTGCAATGCCTCCTTTGTTCAGAGAAAGATGAATGACATTTCGTGCCACTTCGAAACTGCGTCAAACTCGTGCTGTCGGACTGCGATCAAACTGCAGTTTGTGCAAGCTGTCCTTTGTGTGCGATGCATGAATCGCCGAATAAGGACAATTTGTTGGACAGTTTTATTGCAAGACTAACCGTTCACTCAACAATTAATTGCGAAACAGACCGATTGAGAAATGCAAAGTGACACGTGCACCATGGAGTGGTTTCCTGCAGATGGGTTTTGCGCGTGAGTTTTCACTGCTGCCCAGTAATGAGTCGCTGTACAACGACTTTCAATTTGCAGTCGATTTCAAAGGTTCGTCGAATTTGGTGTATACAGCGCAATGAGATTACAGTCGAAAATGACTTTCTCGGCATTTGAAAAGGACATCTTCGTGTACGTTTGGGTTGTTCTCGTAACGCAAAGTCAAGCCACAAAACCTACCCAGTACGTGATAAAGTTTCTGAATCTTCGAGCACAAGAGATCAGGCAGAATGTGCTTGTTTGTACTTTTTTGTTTCTTTGATATTCTCACTGTTAGAGCAGCACAAGATTCAGTCTGCTTGCGAGGGAACACACTGCAGTGAGAAGGCCAGGCCTCTCCAAAGATTCGTTGTCACGTGCGACAATGGTCTTCACTCAACGAGACCCTGTTGATCGATCTGCGAGTTGAGGTTTGGTCGGGTTCTAGTGCGGGAGAGGCTTGTGTACGTTTGCTTAAACACAAACCGATTTCGTGTTCGAAACTTTAAATCCTTAACTTTCCCATTGTGAAATCCGAGGAACAGTGCTCGTCTGTTGTCCGCTTTGGCGCTGATGTTGCACGAGAACAACAGGTGAAGTCACTACTCAAAGGGCGCGAACACGCCGCAGGACACCACAGGCAACATCCTTTGTGCACATGTACTCGTGGATCAAGACACCAGTATGGACACACAGACACACATACACACACACAATGGAAGACACCATGCTTGCACACTCACACACGACGCGTCGTCGACACAACGGAAAGAAGGAAGACAAAATCACAACAACGGGGTTGGTCATTTTTTCTCATCAATGACGCTCCAGAATGCTTCATTAAATTTGGCCCGTGTAAATGTCAGTGTCTCCACAAAGTTCAAGCATGATGTAAGCAGCTTCGTTCAGATATCACACCAGGATTTCTTTGAGCAAACTGGTTTTGGTAAGAACACCGCGATTGTGGATCAGACCGAAAAGCTCACTGCAAATAAGTTGCACTGCAGTCCTTGAGTGGTAGCCATTGCCAAATGCTCAATCGGTCAGGTCATCTCATCCAGTAGTATTAAGAAGCGTTCTTTTATTCGAGGCCTCCGGCGTTGTCTGCATGCGAGGATCTCAGTTGTGGATTCTGGACTCAGTACACAGAGACAAAGCAAACATTTGTTGTCTGAATCACAATGCATCTGCTGCGTCACCCATGCAGCTGACAGACGGCGGACTGAATACTTTTCTCAGGGTTACATCCAATTACCGCACACCAACAAAAGTGAAATTTATTTTTCTGTTTTACAATCCCCCAGCTCTGAGGAGACAAGCCACTGATTTCACAACCCCGGTGGTGTTGCTGAGGCTGGAGGGCACAAACTTTGAGGTGCAAACAAGACACTTGGCCGACAGGTAAATGAAGGTTGGTGATGAAAAACACTGGCGTTTCTTCACCTCCCAGACGAGTCCAACAATTCTGAAGGGAAAATATGTCTGCTGCCAATGCTGGCCCTCAGATCCACCCCTAGAGAACCAAACGCAGAAGCCAAAATCAATTGGAGTGGCATCAATTGCAGAATCAGGGTCAGGCGGCGCTGGATATTGGGTACGCTCCGAAATGAGAAGAGAACACTGGGGAAATCAAACACGAAACCTTAACGACTACATGTGGCGAGTCATCAGCGGAGGTTCCGACTCGAGTTGTCATTTCAAGTGCCCTTTGTTCTTCAGACGTTCTCTCGTCTGCGTCGACGACGTCATCGGAGACGCCATGTTCCTCTGACGGCGGGAATTTGTGACGCAGCGAAGAAAGGGAAAAGAAACGAGAATGGGTGAAAAAGTGTGAGTGAGGAACAAAAGTGAATCTCAAAGGAAACAAAACAAAGTGGAAATGAAATGAAACAAATACACCGAAAGAGGGTTCAAAATGTGATTGAAACTTGAGACTTCACGTGTCTGCACGGTTCGTGCTGCGTGATAAATCGAAGAAGCTTCATTTTTGTCTCAGAAATTGTTTTCTGCACCATCGCTCACTAACGCGGTCCCTTGATTTCGTAAACTTTGTGTTCCCGTGATATTTGGACCAAGAGTAAGAAGGTCTATGTGCAGACAACGAGGGGATCCCGAAACTCTGAGACTCAAGTGTCTTTCACGGCCGCAACGACGTTTGTTTCTTGCGAAGGACTCATCAATCCGCATGAAGTCAGAAAAATAGTGTCAAGCACTGAAAAAAGGAACTTTCTGAAAAAAGTTCACCAGAGAGGAAAGAACGATGAACGATCGCGACGATGGTCTCAGATGTGTTTCTGGCCCGCTGCATCTCGCTGGGGTTTTCAACTGAAATCCTCTTTCCCAGGATCTTTGTTTTTTTTGTTCCTCAAGAGGTTTTTTTCAGACAACCTGACAGTGTGTACGTAACAAAGTCACGTGGGAGACCAAGCGATGCTGCACAATCCGTGATGGCTGAGTTTGCAAAAGCCACCGGAGGCAGTCCCCGTCACAAGCAGCCCATGCATTTTTCAGCATAGCACAAAGTCCAACTTTTGCAGAGTGCACAAGGCAATATTGAGAGACCCCTGGCTGCCATTTTGATCAAACATGCGTGAAGGTTTCTTTATTGAAATTAATTTGCCTCCATTCATCACTTTCCGAAATTTCAAGTTTTCTTTCGTGTTGTCACTTTATTTCAAAGTGGATCAGGGGCCAAGGACTCCCCACACCCTGAGCAAATTTGTGTGCAAATTTGGTGCCTGACGGAGCAAAGTGTGTTTCAAAGTGTGTGTTTTCTCGTGCGCAGCATTGCAGAATGAGAGGGTGTGCACAGAGGTTTTCCTTGAACACATCGTCGCATGGGCAGTGCACACATTGCTGCACAACGTGTGGTGGGTGCATGGGCCCACAGACAGACAGACAGACAGACAGACAGACAGACACACAGGCAGATACACAGACACACATACAGACATAATACACACAGACAGACAGGCAGACACACAGACACACATACAGACAGACATACACACAGACACACATACAGACATAATACACACAGACACACAGACAGACAGACAGACACACAGACACACAGACACACATACAGACAGACACACAGACACACAGACACACATACAGACAGACATACACACAGACACACAGACACACATACAGACAGACACACAGACACACACGCGCGCATTTTCCTCCTGAAACAAATGTCACATGCGTGTGCTACCGTCGTGGTGGTCGTAGTGGAAGAATGACGCTGCATCAGCGATGCATCTCCTTCTCCAAAACGAAGGCGCAAAATCTGAATGAGACCGTCTCGAGAATGGCATGCCAAGTTGGTCTCGCAAATGTCTCGGCAGCATAACTTTCAACCGAACATTTCTGCACACCCACCCCCAAATGTTTGTGAGGTTAAAGATCAGAGCGGGCTTGGTTACAGCTGTGTTTGTGTGTTGATCCTTGAAAGGAACATGGAACCGGATTCTTGCCCCAATTGACGCAGCCGAGGTGAGAGGTTTCACTGTTCAGTAATTGAATCCTTATCCCCGTGTCGGATCGACACGCTCCTCGTACTTAATTACCAGCTGTTGGTGCGCTGATGCCCTCTGTGCACGACACGAGCTTGACATGAAACTGAGCCAGGGAAATGGAAGTGAAATTCTGTTGTTCTCATGCAATTGCGTTTGGGTATTTCTCCAGATGGCTTCTTTTCTGAGGCAAACGACCAGAGTTGCAGCAGCCTTCTCTGGTAAAAAATGTTTTCAACTTCGCTGAACTCAAATGCGGTCACACTTTGTTTGATCAATTTTGGGAAAAGCTGCCAAAATCAAAGAGTGAAACACGGAGCAAGCCTCGAAGTTATGTACGGCCGTCTTGAAATTCCAACTGTCGCTCATGGTTGCGCCAACACGTAGATCTACCTCGAGGCGAATTCTTGAGGCTTGACGCGTTACCCGGGAGTGGTCCGGACCGTCAAACTCCTCAAAACTTTCAGGTCAAATGGATGGGTCAGGCCAAAACATGCTCGCAGGAAATTTCCGGAGATCTCATTCCCTGTTCTTGAAGGACTGCAGGTGGGAGTGAGAGGCTTGGGGAAAGAGACAATGAAAGAAAAAACACCTGCTCAACTCCAGAAGTGCTTTGTGTTCAGTATCTGAGAAGAGTCTCAACACAAGTATCCACCTTTGCACTGGGAGTAACTTCCCTTGTGCCATCTGCGCTGCAGCACAGTGTTGCGGATTCGGCCGCCCAAACTACGAACAATGATTTGTGAACTTTGCCGCAAACATCCCAACACATTTTTCCTTATGCATCGAAGTATGACGAAATTCCTGCGAGTGGATCTTTGTTGAGCTGAGTACAAGGCCAATGATCCCACCCAGGAGATTCCTGCTGTTCATCAGTGCAGGTTCGGCCTCACGTGGTTCTTCGGTGGGACTCGTATCCCTGTTCTGTCTGGGCAAACACGAAAAGGTTGTGTGGCAGATCCAGAGACTCCGTGCTGCGTTGACTTTGGCTTTTGTGAACTGGGGGGGGGGGTATTTCATTTCCCAAGTGTGGCGAAGATCTTCCCTATGTTGTCGACAAAGTGTGTTTCTGCTGGATTTGCACGAAACCGTGACCAGGGCCAGTCATTTGTGCACAGGATCTTTTCCCCTGAAATGACAGTGTTCTGGATGCATGTGTTCGCCCAGTGCAGGCTGAGAACTACACCAGGTCTTGACCCAAATTTGATAAATCACGGAGTTGTGTGTTGTGTGTGAAATTAGGCATTGTCTGATCACAATTAGTCACCAATAAATCTGAGAACAAGTTGGAAATTTTGCTCGTACACCGCCAATGACATTAACATGTCTCAATTACATGAGCTGAAATGAGTTACGAGACGATTTGTTCATTTTTCTCGAAATTTGCCGGGCCTATTTATGGAGAGTGTGATTGTGAGATTGACATCTGTGCTCCCGTCTGCCGATCGACGTGAGGGCTTCTACAGAATTCTCATCAGGCGTACAAAGCCAACATTTCCGAGAAGTGTGCAACAAAAAGTTCTCGTTTGATTCAGACTTTCATGTTGTTTCGCTCTCCAATGAATGTGCTTTGTTCGGTCTTGTGGAAATCGACAGTGAATGTCAATGGACAGTCTCTGAGTATTGTTATGATGGCTGAAACAATTTTTGGAAGCTACCTTTGCCAACAGTTCTTTTGATTAGGTACGTACACTTCATTCAGTTGCATTAGTCAGTCGCTCGCTGCAGACGTCATCTCGTAAAGGGTGGAGAACATTTGCTTCGTTTCTAATTTGAATCCATCTGGAGAGCGAACAAAGAGGGTCTGAAATTGCTTGCGTGCGTTCGAAAAATACGAAAACCTTTCCCGTATGCAAACGGCCAGGCTTTCGCAGACATTTGAGCTGTTAATGGATTCGCCTGCACAGCTGTGTCAACTTTGGATTTTCAATTGTTCTCATCTGAGATCGTCTCTGCTCGACAGTGTTTGCAGAGTGGCTCCTTTAATCGTTTGATCGCGCAGCTTTCTCCGGACAGAAAGTTCACCGACAGAACCAGAAAATACGAAGCAGAGAACAATTTGTCAACCTGTTCCTGGAACCAACAAACCTGACCCAATAAATACCTTTTAGTGAAAGGCTTTTGTCTTTTCCTCAGTCTTGCTCTTCACAAAACTGCACAGAACACCTGCTGGAAAAACAAACGGTTTGCCTTGTTCTGTTTTTTTTATCTTTTGCTGCTGAGTTCAGATCCAACTGTCGTTTTGCTTTTGAAATAAAATTTATTGATACACAACTCTAGCGCATTCAAAAAATACTTAACACGTTGAGCAAATACGTGCCCAAGTTGTAAATTACAAAAAAAGAAGTGGCATTCTCGTAAACCCCGCAAATTGTCGCGGGTGGACTGAGCGCTTCAGGTCCCGTTTGCCTTGTGTGGCGTCGGTACGAGGCCCCTCAATTAAGAAACCGTTTTTCATCCGGTATGACAACAGGGTTGCTCACATGAACACCAAAACTGCACAGGTACAAGACTAATCACCCATCAGCTTGCAAGTAAATTGTCAAATATTTGATGGTCGTGTAGCCAGCCTTCTAGGTGCCGCTGTTGGCTTAAAAACCCTTAGTATTCATGTGTGCATCTGTCCACACTTTGGAATGTAACCACCCCCCTCCCCACTAACCACCCCCCCTCCCCACTAACCACCTCCTCCC
>JAAUXT010007666.1_pt1 | contig 13934 bp, 13 predicted proteins | sample 7278171 | NCBI WGS metagenome assembly JAAUXT01 (sample SAMN14350112, study PRJNA611818) | marine sediment metagenome | isolation source: surface marine sediment (1.8m) | place: French Polynesia: Moorea | collected 2018-08 | reverse complement strand
CCCCCCCCCCCCCCCCCCCCCCCCCCCCCCCCCCCCCCCCCCCCCCCCCCCCCCCCCCCCCCCCCCCAACTGGCAGTGCACAACTCAGAGAGACGACTGAATCCGGCCACAACGAAACAAATTGTGCAATTTTCACCCCAACAGTCAGAACGTAATCCCACAACCTTGTTGGATCAGACTGAAAAAGGGGCTTTTGCAAACTACAAACAGCCAACAAACCCAGGAAAAAGACACAAGTTCGCGACTGACCCGCACCATAGGTACCTGTAAGATATGCAGGCCTTTCAGAGACAGCACTGCAACTTCTTTCAAACCGTCTCCCGTGATGTCCACTTGAGTTATGGCCATGACCGGATCTGCGAAACTTCTTTGTTTTATCAACCTGAAACAAGAAAGCAGTGTTTTGAAAACAGGCACATTGTTCGTGCATATTTCCAACGGGTTGCAGTCGAGAGGTGGGGTGGGGGTGACGGACACCTAGAAATTGTTTGGCAGCTATTACCCTTTCCCCCCCCCCCATGATGGATGAGAAATGATCAGTGGCCATTTCCACCGAGAAATGCTCAGGAGCGAAATTTTGGGAATGTATTGGTTGGTCCTGGAACTGTGTTCAGAGATGATCAGATGAGGATATTTTACAGATCACACGTGGAAATAGTGTGAATTCACATTGAGGATTGAGGATCTTTGGATTATCTGCCTCAAGTCTAATTGATTCTGGCAAGATTTTTGGGTCCTGGAAATGTGTTGGAGATAGATCTATCTGACAAAGATTTCTTTGCAGATCAAGAATGCATATTGAATGAATCAAGAGCATCATCGACCACCACAAGTCTGTGACTGACTCGAAGCCATTTCGTGGTTGTTAGAAAAAACATTGGTGGGTGAGACTTTTTGTGCAATTTGCAAATTCAAAATTTCTCTCGTGTGTCGCTCCCCCCTCCGAAAACTGGGAATGATCTGGGAAATTTTTTCTGCGCAAAAAGGGAAAGTGAATGGTGTGGAATATTTTTCACACAGAAACACACACACACACACACACACACGCACACACACAGACACAGACACTTTTTGTGGCAATCTACAATCAGCGTGTTTGGTCAGTGTACTTCGGAGTAATCAAATTGGGCTTTGTACCTTTTCAAATAGTTGTGCGCGCAACGCTCGGAGAAATCTGAGGACACGTACCTGTATTCCCCATCCACAGTGTTTTCTATTTTTGAGGAGGTCACTTTGTCTGTTATTGGTGACAGGAGACTTTCCGAGCTGCTTTGTGCCGACAGGGAGCTTCTATTGCTCTCAGACTGCTTTTGCTCGTGTTTATAAATGAGTAGTTCCTGCAAGTACAATGTTGAAAAACCCACCACACGACCAATCTCGACCACAAGAAGCATACCGCCTTTGCCACGAAGGAATACATTACCTGCCCATATGTGCCGATCAATATTTCGTTCTGCCCGTCAAAATCAACGTCTGCCACTGTTGTGCAGAGAACACAGTCGAACATGTCACTTTCTGGCAGCACAGTTGGCTCACTGAAACCTTTGTCCAAGATACTTCTACAACACAAGTGTGAAACAAAACAAGCCAAAATGGCATCTCGCCTCGCACAAAATAGATTTTCTATTTTGCAGGTCATTTCAAGCACCGCGGAACCCCACAAAGAGTCAAAAACATTTGCCGCAGAGTAAGTACCTGTACACAACCGTTGGCTCAAGAGCGCTGGTTACAATTAGATGCAGATCTGGGTATTCTGTGTCTGCACCGTCCTCTTCAATTTCAATGACTACAAGGGAAAAAACCTTCGGGTTCTGTGTCCGTTTCTTCTCTTGAAAGCACAAACGAATGTCTTTTTGTCGAAACTGAATCGCAGACAACAGGCAAGAGCAGAGCAAAATGCAAGGTTTTGCACAGCACCTTGACTGACGAAAGAAGGCGGATGAACGTCCGTGTTCAATGTGAACAGCTTCAGACACGTGATGGGTCCATCGTGCTGAATGCTCCACTTTTTCAGGATATCTGGAAGAAAAACCCGACAGATCAGGCGACAAGGGAACTTGTTCAGGTGGAAACGTTGAGCAAGAGCATCAAATAGACCATTGTGTCTGAATTATTGCCGCCAAATCTCCCCAGTTTGCTCCATGTCTCGCAAAACAACTTGTGAAAACCACGCGAATGCTGAAACCGTGAAGGTTCCATCTGTTCGAGGTACGGGTGTGAGAAGGAATTTTTCTGTTCTAGCCAAGGGCAAAAAAAGAACGAGTTTTGTCCGTGTACAGTTCCAACAATGATCAGAGGAGCGAGAAGGAATGGAAAGGAACATCCCATGTAAACACACTCTGAGGATTTCTGACATCATCAGCCCTCTCTGTGACAACAATACAAGCTCTACGAAGACTACAGTTTGGGTGCAAGTCTTTCAAACAGAGGATAAGCCACTCGAAATGCGCCAGCGACACGCACAGAGACTTGAAGTTCGGAGGAAATGGACTACCGGTGGATGTATGTGTCTGACAACACAGAGTCATCAAAGCGGATTAGTTTCAATGACAACATGTGAAAAAGTGTCAAAAGAAACGAAAATGCCAGCGTACGAGAACACATGTGCATCGCTGTGGTAAGAATTCATGCAGCACTGCACAGACAAGGGAAGGGGACAACACAAGTACCTGGAGATTTAATAACTCCTGCCACATTTGGAAGAGCGTACAAAACAATTTGATCATCATCATTGTCTATATTTTTGAAGGAAAGCTTGAGAAAACCGCGAACAAACTCACACACACCCTTCGTTTCAGTGTCCACAAACGCTGCCACGATGGTTCCATTTTGACATCCATAAGCTGTTATTCTTCTGCGATAGTCATCAAATGATTTGCATGACATCCATGTGATGCTGAAAAGAGCAACAAATCACAGTGTGTTGTGCCACACAGCTGCACTGGACTTGTTGTTGTTGTTATTGTTCCTGGGTTTTTTTTCTGAATAACCATGTTCTGTTGCAGCGGAGAACACGTTTGTCATGGAACAACAATTTGATGCAGTGGTTGTTTCAACAAAAGCAACTCACTTGCTTGGAATGTCAGAAAATTCTGGGAAATAGTCAGTTGTATCTTCCACCTCTGCAAAAATATGGTGATATCGATCCTGCAAGAAGAACAATATGAATCAAGAAGACCTGCCCAAAAGAACCCAATGGACGACGCATGAGACTTGCACCGGAACTCTGGCCAACAAAAAACACCCATACCCCCTCCCCATGTTCGTCTCCTTCCTCTGCGTGAGGGAAATTGCCCGTTTGCAGAGGTACTGACCACTGTACACACACAGACTGGGCTGATACGCACGCAACAAGAACATTTCACGTCAAAAGACCATGCCAAACTATTTTCGGAACACAATGCTTTGCACATAACTTCAAACAACAAGAGGGCAAAGGCAAGCGAGCCCGCGGTACCATACATCGTACATTGTACATGTACGAGGGGAGTCCAAGTTCTGGCGGTTCTGCAAAGCATGTTGTATCACCTTCAGAAACTAGGACGCCTATTGTGCGCTCATTTGTCGACACGGACAATCAGCCTGATATTTGCATGTGAAGGGTCGCCATAACTTGGACCCCCCCTCGTACATGAACAGTATACAGGTCACAGCTACTTGTCTGCCATGAAACATTGCTTCACCTGAACCAACATTTCGAGATTTTAACCGTGTGTGTGTGTGTGTGTGTGTGTGTGTGTGTGTGTGTGTGTGTGTTTGGTGTCAAAACTACTCACTATTATTTTACCCACAGTAAAGTCATGAACTATTGGTTTGGAAAAGCAACTTTCCTGGAAGACAAACAGCCATGGCCTGTTTGCTGGAACAATGCTTGGTATTATTTGCCCACCCACCCCCACCAGGAAAACCAACATCAATGTACATACACACATACAGAACACCATCATCGCGACTGCACTTCGACCGCGGCTCGACGGAATGCCGCGGGGCAAAAAAACCATCCAAATTCGAAGTGGAAAACCACTCCATCCTGAGGGAGCGCGGGCAAAGATGCAGGTTGTCCGCCCTCCGTCCAATGTGCCAGACTAAATACCAACCTCCCTGAACACGTGAACTTTCTGGTCACTTCCCGAAATGAGGAAGACCATCTCCAAGCTACCGCCGTGAGCCAACCTGCAAATTTCGAAATGACATCCAGCAAGCCGCTACCAAACAACTTCAATGAGCACGCAAAACAATCGCGTGGATCAAAGACATCGACCGAAATCGTCCAGCGGAGAAAGCACAGAGGGGAAGTGCCAACGAATATGGTCAACGCATGCTTCGAGAAACGTACTCGGTATGATACAGCTGGTACGGGACGAAGTTCAACTCGATGTTCTGCGCAGCTTCTGGAAAAATAAGGCACACAGAAGATGAAGTCTCCAGACAGAAGTCAAGAAGAAAAATCGCACCGTTCCTCAAATTACTGGGCACCGTGATCTACCGGCACATCTGAACGAAGCACTCACGCGCGATGCTGTCCAAATCAAACTCTAGGCCTGGTTCCGTGTCTGAGTAAATGTTGAAGAACTGACTCTGTGTGCTCTCGGGACCAGCTGTCTGGAAAATAGTTGTTCGGTACAGGTCAAGAAATCTTTCAAGAGTGCACTCCGCATGAAAAGGAAGTCTTCAACATGTTGCAAAAGCTCACCTTGATGAATGTTATTCCGACAACAACTCCTCCACTTCCGTAGTAGGATTTGTTGTACGCATCAATAGAAACCTTTTCTGCATCACCTGAATAAGAATTTTTGTTGATCAAAAAGTTCTCGTCATCGCTGGACGTTTCAATCTGTACGTAGTTGAACAAAATGCGCCTGGTTGAATACGTGAGATACCAACGGATGCAGGAAAAGTGGCCCCTGGTCCCTTGATATAACAAGCTCCCTGAACAGGCGAAACACTGCTTCTGGTAGACGAATGTACCAGTAAAGTTTTCGGGTCCTGAATCCGCCGCTCTGGTTGGTGCTTCACGAATATGCAGTCCCGTCTTTTCACAAGAGCTGCATTCAGATCTACCATATACTCGTATGATAATACTCGTAGATCTATGCAGTCCAGTGTTTTCACAAGAATTGCATTTGCCATTCCGTCCTTCCGCAAAAGCACAAAAAGAACAGGATTTGTGGCCAATCTACCTGGAATGTACGTGAAAGCAACTTCTTTGGAAGATGGCGTCGATTTCTGGAACTCTAAGGACATGACCTTCCCACCTAAAGATGCTACCAACACTTTGTGTTGAGCGTGAGGCAAGAAAAGCTTAGCAAGACCATAAACATTGCTTTGAGACTGCAGACTACAGTAATGCACTTCCTCCAGAGCAGGGCCGCCCAGCGACATGTTGCTTTCGGTGTCACGGAAAAACTTTTTTGATTCAATATTTTCTTTTACACAACCAGCCAAGGTCAAGGCCTTTGCAAGCATGGCGGACAAAACACACGCGGATGTCAACATGGAAGGAACATCTTCCGAAGAGTTCAAGCAAATCTCAAGAAAGAGGTCTCGCAAAAGAAAACTAGAAGAAGATAAGGACGGTACCAGTCAGATGGATACATCAGAAAGACAAACAAAACGCCCGACATTGCCTCCAATATCAGCAGACAGAATTTCAGTGAGTGGCAGACCAGATTTCGTAATCGGTCGACTCAAGATTTGGTTTTCACATTGGTCTCGCGTTCGTGGATCGTGCGAAGCGTTCGATACAAAACTGTTTTCAGCAGTCTAGCAGTCCTTGTAACTGAATATTACCTGCTACTTGTGTTATTTCAAATACAATTGACCCCTTTCTTCGGACACGGTCAAACATCAACCCTGCCTCGAAAAGTCTGTTGCTTCATCCAGGGCGTCAAAGGCGAAACTCGCAAAATTCCAGTGCCAAGGAACAGATACGCTCCGCTCAAAGAAAATTGGACAAAGATCTTCACTCCAATCGTCGAACATCTTCATCTGCAAATCAAGTACAACCTCCGCTCAAGATGCGTAGAAATTAGGGTGAGTGTTACCAACACAAAGTTTTGTTGCAACGCCATCAAGAGGGCATCTTCAACTCTTACACGGCACAATTGATTTGAGTTTGAGTTTCATGCACGCGTGAACAGTCCTCTTGTGTTTCAGACCTGCAAGCAGACGACTGACATCGGTGCTCTGCAGAAAGCCGCCGACTTTGTGAAGGCCTTCACACTGGGATTTGAGGCAGATGTAAGTTCCACAAATGACTGTTTGTCGACAGATTGTCTGGGAGATTACCTACGAGTTTGCTTCACAAACGTTGCACCTTTTTTCAGGATGCATTGGCGCTGATACGACTCGATGATCTGTACTTGGAATCCTTCGATGTAACAGACGGTAAAAACATGCTTCGTAGTGTTTCCAGAAACCAAAACAAGCGCGTGTTTGTTAGTGACAGTCAAACCGAAAGATGACCGCTTCCATGACCTCCAGCACTTGCAGCTCCTTTTGACTTCACAGTGTTGTATTTACTACAAACTGCGCTTGAATTACTTTCAGTGAAACCGCTGAAAGGGGATCACCTGGCAAGGGCTGTCAGCCGTATTGCGGGAACAAACGGCAAGACAAAGTTTACCATTGAAAATGTGACGAAAACCAGAATTGTCTTGGCAGACAGGTGAGTACAACCGCAGTGAGGCAACTTTTGAGAAATGTGGTGTCTTCTGGCCAGGTGCTGGAAAAGGCATTTCTCTCGTCATTTCCCAGAACAAGAGTTTGGTTGTTGTGCACGGAGGTACACCACGCACAAAGAAAACAGTGGACACAATCCAAGTGGCATCCAGAGTGGACACAAGTCGTTGTTTTTTGGTTTTTTCTTCTTTTTTTCAATGAAAATTTTACTCTGGAGCTAAGATTTTTGAGGTGGATCAGGCCCTGTAAACCCACAGTTTGTTTCAGCTGCAGCATCTTTCTGAACAATCTGCACCACGATTTGGTCATTTCTCGTCGTAAGGAAAACAACTCAAACACCGGTCGAATCTTGGGTTGCGCTGACCACACAGCAAACGAAAGTGGACCTGTTGTGTTTGAGTGGGATTGAGCACGGCCAGCAACCAGTCTTTCCACCCTGATTGACACGTCCTTTCTTTTTTTTGCAGGAAAGTGCACCTGATGGGGTCGTTCCAGAACATCAAGACAGCGAGAACTGCGATTTGCAACTTGATTCTTGGTACGTTCCAACTGAGTGTCAACAACTCATAAAAATCCTGCGTCTTCCAAATACAAGACAACAGCTCTCAATTGGTGCGAACAGCAGTTGTGCTGCTGCCAGCACCAGTGTTGAGCCACGACCTGCATCATTTTTGCACAGGCAGATCCTACCGCTGTCCTCTCCATAGAAATTGTTGGCACCTGATTATCTAATTCCACAGGACGCGTCTGTGTTCAAACCTCCGCTTTCTTGTTCATTTGCGTGCTTTGAGACCTCAAGAACGGTCGCTTTTGACATTACAGGGGCCGCTCCTTCAAAGGTGTATGGGACAATGAGGGCCATCGCTTCACACTCAGCGGAACGATTTTGAAACGTTTTTTGTTCATATGTCTGTTACGAGTGCGTACCAATAAAGTTTTGAAGTGTCAGTCGTGGTTACGTTTTGTTGTCGAACGCAACGCTCTTCAAAATTGGAACTAGAACTCTCACTTGCTTTGAGAACGACAGAGAATGTTTGGCACTGAACACTGGCGCGCCGAGATGAGACTGGGGCAATCGCTCCTCGCCCGAATGTCGACACGGTGGGAGTCGTGGGTGGAAAGAATGAGTGCCACATTCGTCAGGGTGACTCCCGCAAATTTGATGGAGATCACCCCGCAGTGTTGAGACGCATGACAGATTTCACATACGAGGATCTTTCAAGTCAAAGTGTCCTTTATTGCGATCGGCAATTGGGCACAGTTGAGCGCAAGCAGAACAAAAGAATTGCGCAAGCCAATTGCTTCTCTACGAGTGGGCAAAATACGATGGAGGGCACTTTGACTTGAAAGATCCTCATACGAATCCTTCCCTTTGCACTTTGGAACGAAGATCGAGCCCGGACGGTGGCTGGGAGAAGTTGAGCCGTTCTCAACGAAGAACATGTCGAAGAAATTGGGGGTGGGAGGATCCATGTCCACTCACCAAGTGTTTCCAAGTCAAGCGTCAAGTTTTTTTCACAAATATTATTGGCTCAGGTGTTATTCAAATTGACTAGAACAGCCCAGAGTGCTGCACAAACAGTGACAGATGAACAGACGCGATTGCACGTGATGCGTGCTATTGGAAAAGTCAGGCTTGTCACGAGTCACCTCATAGTTCATTGCTCATTCTGAAAATTCCCAGGAGTCCGCCAATTCTCTCAAAATCTTGGAATTTTTTTCTCTGAGTTCATTTGAAATGTATCAGTTCTGCTCGGTCGGATTCAGCTGCTGCCATCATATTGAGCGGGTTCGAGTCTGGTAACGACAATTCGTATTCTACACAGGCACAGTGAAACCTGCAACGCCAGTACTCATATCTAGCGAGTCCAGTGTGGGCCGACACACCACGAATTCACACATGAAGCACATCCAGTTTCTGGGTTCGATGCACTCGGAACTCTTGTCATTTCGTGAGTGTGCAGCAACCACTGCCGTCACCATTTACCCCTTTTGCTCCAATCTTTCGGCTGCCAGTGCAATGCTTTGGAGTCAATTCGAATTTTTCTCTTCGACATGGACTTCAAATGAGTTTCGATCACTTCCTGAGAAAGCGTGATGATGTACTGTCCTTTGTAATAGTTTATCAGCTGGAGGTGTTGCAGGGTCGATATCAAATCCTCCTTCTTGATGCTCGTCATCTCCGACAATTCCCTGATGTCAAATTCTTATCGTCAATTTGCGGCTGCACAGAACTCAACAAAGAAGTCCGAAAGATGCATGAGCTGTTGAAAGCTGTGGACTTACTGAATCGTCGTGGCTGGTCTCTCTCCAGCTTCGTTTGGTTCTAAATTGAGAAGAATTTCCAGCACAGTTTGAGACCAATAGCTTCTGTAGGACAAAAGCCCCAGGTCGGAGAGGGGCTTCTCGGGAGACCCTGTTTTTCCTTCCACTTTGGACAGTTCGTAGCCTGTCAAAACAAAACGGGCATAACTCCATTGCACGTCGACCAAGTTCGTTGTGTTTTGCCCGACTTCATTGCAAGACTTACTGAATTCGATGAGTAACTTTCCGTATCCTTTCCTTTGAAACGGCGGAAGAGTCAGGATACACGCAACGTTGTAATCTTCTGAAGATTCTTTTTCCTGGAATTCAACAAAACATTTTCGGTTCCAACCACAAGCCAGTCCGAAAACGAGAACACATGACGGACGGTGTTGACTTGAGCGGACGGAAGGGGGGGAGGGCAGGCAACGTTCATCTTGAATTCTAACAAGACATTGTGGGAGAAAAAGAAATATAAAACTTGGGGGATCAGGATAGACCACGTGTCATCTTTTGTTTGGAGGCAATTTCGTTTCTTGAGCTCCCATTTTTTGAACAGTTGGGTGACAACATCAGTGGTAATTTTATCAGCAATGTTTCAGCAGTGTTGGGCACAAAGGAGTTTCAACTGATCAAGATTTGCTAATGATGCTCCGCTTTCCTCTTACCTTCGAAAAGTAGCCCACGATATGGTACCCACTGCTGTCCCACTCACACATAACGTAGAATAAGAAAGGGTCAGTGTCGTAGTACAACGTTTTGTGGTCCAAAAACAACTTCGCTAGAAGGCACAGATTTTGAGCGTATTGCTGAAATTACAAAACAAAGTCCCATTTGTTGCTTTCTTTCAAGAGATCATAATTCATTTCCAGGGAGGCTGGGAAAACGGGGTCTCAAACCTTGTGTTTTCTTCCGTCAATTTCGAAGAAGGAGATGTTGCTTTTCCTGTAGATTTCGTTTCCTGGTGGATGCCGCAGCAAACATTTGGCCTGAAAGAGAATGTCGGAAGGTCACACTTGCACTTCCAATGTGGCACTTAGTTCTTGAAGGTAAACTGTCACTTGTTGTTTTGCTCAAAAATTGAAGGGCAGGAACTTACCAAATGTCGCTCCAGACACTTCTGACTCTTCATGTACTTCAAGCAAAACTCACAGATGAAAATGACTTGCAGCGAAGTAAGTTCCTGAAAAATGACATGTCCTTGTTTGAGCAGGAATGCCAACCCACGACACACCAGCGAACCAAGGAAGTCATCGTGAAAGGAGAACGATGACAACACCTGACAATGTTTGTTCCCAACTAATGAAGCCACAGGGATGTCTACAGCCACCAGCACGTGAAGTTCGCAAGCTAACGCCTGCACAGCGTACCTGAGGATATGGGGAGAAGTACCACGGCTTTATCCGGTAAATTCCCAGTTCGATCATCTCGATGTTCTTCATGCGCGTGACGATGTCGTCGTGGTGCGACACCATACTCCCCGTCTGTCGGGGCATCTTTTGTTCAGCTGCTTCTGGAGGATCCGGCTGGAAAGGTGAATGAGTCGAGTCCCTTTTTCATCACGCCACGAGATGAAGTGAGCGTCAATTCAAATTGTTCTGGAAAAATACACTGAGGAATAGGGATGTCCATACCTGGCTGTTTTCGAGCTGAAACGAGAAGAAAAACCACAAGCTGAGTCAAAACGCGTCTTTTGGTTCATTTTATTTGTTTATTTTTGCAGCAATAATCGACCAAAATGGTCGCAACAACTCCAAAGTTGACAATCAAGCCTGGTCGCGCCAAACGATGAAGTTCAAACAAAAGAATAGTCAACCTGTTGTGAGGAAGCAAAGGTTGTGCTGAAGCTTTTGGAACTGAAGCTGAACTTAAAAGAAGTCAAAACGCTTCAAAGAAACATCCTCTGACTACATACATGTATGGTTATCTTTGGTATTTGTCCCGGCTCTGGCGTTGAAGGCTGGCTTGTTATTGTAGCCTTCTAGAAGCAAGTAGAACACATCCTGATGTACAGGAAGTCAAAAACATCGTGGGGAAAAAACGACAACGACAAATTGTCATGCCACAGTCGCAAAGTATGTCAGGTCTTTTGCATGGAGTTTTGGAAGGTCGTCACCAAATGCGATGAACTCGGAAGAGCACACTTTGCGACAGACCAAAGAAAAAACACAACTACGACAAAAGAAAGCTGGCGATCACTTCTGTTGCTTTCTACGGAAATGCACAACACAACAGACTCGGTCAGCTTCGTACAGAGTCAAACGACAAGTCAATCATGACATCGGCTTGAAAAACGGACAATAGCAACTCACAATCTCGTCGTGTTTTCTTTTCCGGATGACGTTTGTTTTCTGTTTCTGCAGGGAGTTCGTTGGTGTGCTGCCGTTCTGGACAAAAATTAACATCAATAATGAGACACGACGAAAAGCCAAGAATCATTCTTTTTTTGAACTGAAGTCACAAAGTTACAAAGCGTACCACCATCTCTCGTTCTGGCGAATTTGGTCGAGATCCATTCGTGACTTTGCCATCCTTCGACGGTGTCTTCACTTCTTTCTTCGGTTGTTCCAATTTGTCAAGGTCCATTCTGTCTTCACGAACCCATTCGTCCAGTCTTTTGTTGTCTGAAGAGTCAAACAATACCAGAATTTGTGCTGGTGCCGAGTTTTAGTTCAGACGAGAAGTAATGTTTGACAGGACGGCAAATCCTGATGTGGTCACAAAGCACCCCAGCGAATCGCAGTCAACCGAATGACAAAATCCCAACACGGTAATTTCAAAATACCATTGAAACAAACACTCACAGTCTTCGTAATGGATATAGTAGATGTTGGTCCCATTGAGTTCTTTCTTGCTCAAAATTTCTGCCATGTCTACAATGAAAGGTGTACGTGGATCAGAAGGGAAACGTTGCGGGTCCGATCTGAGGAAGAAAATTGTCTTGAGAGAAATCCGAAAAGAGGACTGAGCGAAACTGCCATCTGCGCTGGCAGTGGACTTCTCTGTATACCAGTGTCTTTGCATGAGAGTGGCCGTGCGAAGCCACACGTGTATTTGTTTACGAAATAAATGTCGGCAGATGGCACTGGCAATTTGAAAATTCTCAACTCACGCCAATCTCCCGATTGCTTCAAGAGCACAGGCACCCTACACCCTTCGATGACCTCCTCCTGAAAGAAAACATGACAAGGTTTCATGCGAACTGAAAACTGAGTCCTTGGATCAAAAATATGCGCTCATATTTTCGAAAAATTGCCTTTCAAAAAATACCTTTTCCGCCATTTTGGTATTGTTGCGCAAAACCCCCGTTGTTGAAAAGGAGAACACGTGTTGGGGGCTGTGACAGTGCCAAACGGTCGGAACCAATCAGCCGGATCTCGCTTTTCAGTTTTCACTTCCTGGTTTGGGCAGAGGCCCAATCAGATACATGACTCCTGCTTGTTGGCATCAGCAGGTTCAAGAACATGGCCATAAATCAGCCATTGGAAGAAAAAAAGGTGTGAAATTTTCCCCCAGAAAGTAATTTTTCACACTCCAAAGCAACTTCAAAGTATTTAAATTTGAATCAACTAGTTGATGGCAAACATAATTGGGGAAATGTGTCACAAACCCTTATTTTGAACTCAGACAAAAAGGTTAAGCTGCAACAACATTTTTACATAGTTTTCAGGCAGGTCAAAGGTGGGGTTGAATTATCAGATTTCATGAAAGTGTTCAAAATAGATATTTATGCAAGAGTTAGGTTCATTTGTGTATAATTAGGCATAAAATTATTAGATTTGGTTTTTTTTTGTGAATTTCAGTGTTTATTTAGGTGTATTTTGAATGAAAAGTGAGGCATGTAAATTTGAGACTTTAAAAAACTATTCAAAATAGATATTTGGAATAGAGGTATGTTCATTTATTTGTAATTTGATGTGAGAACATCAGACTTTTCATTTTTGTAACTTTCTGTTCTTTTGGGTTTGTCAAAATTGAGTGCAATGGAGGCTCCTGAGCGATTTAATTTCAAACTGAACAGCATCTTGATGTCATCAGGAAAGCCCCAAATTGAAATCAACGTGATGTCCAGTTTGCACATATTTTTCATTCTGAATACCAATTGTTTGGTGTGGAGTGAATGTAAACATGTAAGACTTACATGCATGAGTGTGTGTTTGTGTGTAGCTTTCGTGTTCAGTGCTTCTGTCCTTGTCTGTTTTGTCTGGTGTCAGTGTTTCTGTCAACAACTTTTTCCAACAACAGGTACTGGGGTTGTGTTTTTACAGCTGTGCCCTCCATATATTGAAAAAATATCAAAAATGAAAATAAAAGTTCTTGGATGGAATCAAATTTGTTGTTATCATCATGAAAAATACATCCAAAACAGATGCTGCAGTTATTTGAACATTTGAACAAATTCAAATGTGTGAGCAGTAATTGCAGCTGCCAGACCACACATGATGTGGGTCTGGTGGCCTTACCCCTTTCACAGCCTCCAAGAATCTGGAACCAAAGTTGAAATCAGTCATCAAGTGAAAAATCAGAAATGCCCTTCTTTGCAATTTCTAAAAAAGAATGACTGATTCACAAATGAGTACTACCAAGTCAGTTACCATGACTTGGCCTGACAATAACTAAACTGACTTTGCTCTATGTTGATTCAAATTTCTTGCATATTTCACCCGATATATTTGACACCTTTTGAACCATTTTCTGTGGAGTGACTTGAATTCAACTCACCTTAAGAGAGATGGTGGGCAAGATGAATGCCCAGAGCCAGTCGGATAACCACTGTCCTAAAACTATGATTGTACACCAGGGATCCAGTTGAAAAAGAGTTCACAACTGCATCAATTACTTGCAAGGACAAAGGTTGAAGTCCATATTGGTTGCTGTAAAACAGAATTTTGCATTGAATTTGTTGTTTCAGAAAATTCCAGCATTCGTGCTCAACATTATCCATCTTG
>JAAUXT010119108.1_pt1 | contig 13937 bp, 9 predicted proteins | sample 7278171 | NCBI WGS metagenome assembly JAAUXT01 (sample SAMN14350112, study PRJNA611818) | marine sediment metagenome | isolation source: surface marine sediment (1.8m) | place: French Polynesia: Moorea | collected 2018-08 | reverse complement strand
TCATGTTTCATGTTTCTAATTGATGTTGTCACTCATGTTGTGTTTGTTGACATGTTGAATACATTCAAGCAACTCTACTCAAGGTATTCTTGTCGATCACACCGTCAAAATTGCGACTGAAAAATCGCACCACGCTCAGGACAAAAGAAACGCGAAGGTCACACCGTCCGCCGTTGTCGACCTTGGAGTTCAACCTGCTACCACTTCAAGTGAAAAATGTTGGTTTTGTCCAAACCACCACGCATCTTGTACACTGTCGGTCACGGGTAGCTGGAACACGACAGGGTTCATTGCAATGTCCCACAACTGTCTTGGTTCTTGGTTCTGCTGGTGTGTACAAAGACGAGGATTTCTTCATCATTGCCTTTTTCTGCAGACTCTATGCATTATTCAGACCGCACATTGCCGACAAATTCGTTTTATTGTTGGTCCATGTATTTGGTTGATAGGCGATTTATTAGACATCCTCCGGCGTGTAAATGAAATCATTTATTCATATTTTGGCTCCGCCATTGAAGGATGACCTGTTTATTCAGGACAGACACGGCCAAACAGCAATTGATGGGTTCGCTATTCAGTACAGAGAGACGCATCATCCTGCAGGTTCCGTTCCGCACAGGTGGGAGCGCGGGGTTGGAGTTTGGGGCACATCGGTTGGACTGAGCTTGACCTGGAGACTGGGAGCAGGATTCTGCTCAAGGTGGAATGAGGTTTTTCCGTGGTCTTGGTCTTTGTCAACTCATCATGCCAAGTCAAATATATTTTCCAGAGACATTTCCAAATCAGCCACTCCGACACAAAGTTTCCAGCGATTGTGGTTTCGGAACCGGAACCCAGCTTCACAAATTCAACACATTCACCTCGAAGTTGACACCCAACCCCGAAAAAAAATGCCTTCAGTTGACAATATTTTCTGCTCTGCTCGACGAATCCTCAGTAATTTGCGTGTGATTTAATCAAGCGGCTTATGGACCCAGTTTGTACACGTGATTAGTCGCACTTCATTTGTATTCACTAATCTCCATAACGCCTTTCATATTGACAATCATAATGCAACCTCTGCCTAATTGGGGTTCTTGAGCACAAGACGCCGCCGCAATACGCAGCCGCGTTTTCAGCCAAACCGGATTAGCTTTCATTGAAAAGAACTGGGATCCTTTATTGGATTCACGGATTCTCAAGATCAAATTTAGACGCACCGTTCCTGTGAAAATGAAAAAGAAATCAGCAGCCTCGTAACGATTGACCCAGACTATCGTCTTTTCCTTCAGGAATCTTCTGCAAGAAATAACGAGATATAATGAGCTGAAACAAATCGTTGAACATCTTGGCACATTCTGGAAGCATTTGAAACGTGTAGAATCGTGGGGGGGGGAGGACTCTTGTGACTTCAAAGTCCAACATTGAAATATCCAAAGTGACAAATGTGAAGATTTTTGGAGGTTTGCTTTGAGGGCAGTGAGCAGCGACCTAGGCTCGGTGGCCCCCATTCTGAACCAGTCAGACACACGCACGTTGTCAAAGTTTCGTTCGCGGAGACTGAGTGAGTGACGCTAATTCAGTCTCAATCGCCCCACATTCTGTCCTCCCACTTTCACATCTTCACTTCCATCAATCACCGGCGTTTTGACACGTCATTACTTGCACTTGAACCAGCAAAGTGAATGTTATCTGAGCTCTTCTCTCACGCACGCAGAATCAATCCCTTCGTCCCAAACAGACGTGTGTAAGGAAACATCCACTTTTTATGTCCTCATATTTTTCAAGCAAATTAAAGATTCTCGTGACAGCCTAACAACGCTCCTTAATTTGGTCTTTGTTTCTTTGATTGGATTTTAAATGACGTGGAATGGAGGCCCGACACTCAGACGTTCGTTAGTGTCGTTGGGATCAAATTCTTTATGAAGTGCTGCCTCAGTCTCAGTGAGGGAATCTTAGCACTCTGTCTCTGTCTCTGTCTATACCTCTGTCTTGTCTTTGTCTTTGTCTCTGTCTGTCCGTGTCTCTGTCGCTGTCTGTCTGTCTGTCCCTGCCATCTTGCCAGCACAAGACAGTCTCACTTCAACACGCACACACAAAAATTCAGAGTCAAGTCCACTGTGTTCAGTTTCCTGACAAGACCACACACGCATTCAGCCATGTTGACTGCAGAAAGATGCTAGAGTATTTGTTGCATTCGCACCTCCACTCCACTACCTGTCCTGTTGGACACCAAAGGTCACTTCCTGCCAGGGACTTTGGTCTTCAATACAATCTCTGAATGTTGCAATTTCTGAACGTTGTTTTGCTCAGATCTGACATCACATGTTCAGCAGCCATCCTTCACGTCTCCCTCCTTCATCTCACAAATGAAGATTGTGATGTGGATTTGGAGGGAGGATTTCGTGTCTCTAAATGAAACAGCTCCAGGACCACCGTGCTGCGTGGGAATCCACGCTGAGGTGTCACACTAAGCCTCAATACGCATAAATCTGCCTTCAGGTTGCAGCACCAAAGACACCAGTCAAATAAATTGACAATAAAGCCCGACAATAAAGTTTTATTCCTGTGTCTGAGACGCTGATCTGTGTCCCTGGGAATGGGGCCCCGACCCTCACCAGTCATTGCCGGACGCACGTGAAGGGAATAGAAGTCGCTGCTGGTGTCGGGGCAGACAGACGCTCCTCTCAGTCGGCTGCCGCTGTTTTTGTTTGTAAATCTGGTAGGGGTTTTGTCACCTCTCTTGTCAGACTGGTGGGTTGCACACAGCACAAAGCAAAGAAACTTCAGTTGTGGCATCATCTCTTCAAGAACCACAAGTCTCAGCACACCAAGGACTCTTAGGTTGAAGTGAATTCAAGGCAAACTTCAACATCAAGAGCTGAAGAAAATTACGCAAATCCAATTTGAGCAGCAGTTGGAAGTTTTGACATCTGCAAGCGCGGCTGACAGGAACCACTGTGCACTGGAAATTAAAAGATAGGAAGTGACAGCGCGGTGTCAGGAGCTGCTCGCTGCTTCAAACAGCGCTGTCAAACACCCGGCGACGCGAGCTCTTCAGAACCGCCAACAGCGGAAACAGTCCCGGCGTGCCTCAGTCGGTACAGGATCGTCTGCTCTGTTTGTACTCGATTGACTCAATTGACTCTCGTTGTTTGTCAAAAGCAGAAACCAAAGAACTTGAAAACCTGTCTGCTCTGAAATCTCAAACATTGGTATGCAGGTTTAGGTGCAGGGGTAAGAATCCGTGGCTCCCTGCCGCTTCAGGTAGGAAAATGTTGTTGCTCCGGTGGTTTGCAGAAGGGTCTTTTGTTGGAGTTTTTCAAGTGTCATGTTCGTCTGGTTCTGGTTTTGCAAGAAAAACGCGACCGAACAGGTGTGTTGAAGTGAAAGGAATCTGGACTTTTCTCCTCAAATCTCATCTGCCAACAAAACAAATCAACCAAAACGTTGAGCGTCATTGTTCTTCGTTAGAAAGTTGTGGTCGTGATTGTATGTTGCATACGGCAAAGTTCAGAACCGTTTGCGAGGCGAACCTCAGACAAAGCTCGTTTTGTGGCTCTGTTGTATCCACACCGACACAATCCATGGCTGTTCGTGGGTCACGCAGACCTGATCGAGCGACTACACTTCAGTCGGTGACAAATTACCATAAGGAAGCCGGCTGTATTACTGAGGGCACAATCTTGTCAAATATATTCATAGCGTGGATTCGCAGCCACTCTGTAGCAAATTGACCCAAAGCAGGTCCGACTTAAACATGTATCACTCTCAGACCCCTCGGACTTACCACAAAGCGCGAGGTCTTCAAGACAGACACTGGTGTAAAGCGATTTGTATCAAAGGATCTTCACTTAGAAGCAAATCCCCCGTCAAATACCATTTTTAATGTCAAATTATGGCTGTGGAATGTTGCAGGAAAGCAGAGCATTGTGCCAAGAGGAAGACAAAGAATCAGAAGCAAAACAATGTCCATTTTGTTCTTTCTTCCTTCACCATCTGCTTCACCGCTGACAGTCATGAGCAAAGCGCCTTCCTGTGGTGGCCTGGACTCTCCATTGTTTTTGCTCTAATCTCTCACATTGAAGCTGTCAGTTTTGGCGCGAGGCGGCTGCGGGGACGCGGGCGGAGGAGGCACGTCTCCCGGGCGGAGGAGGCAGGTCCCCCCGGCGGGAGGCGTGACACGCGCCGCGGGTTTATGACAGCTGCAGGCGGCGCCGCTCCCACGTCGCTTGACCCATTTGTCATCTCCGTGCACCGTCTCAGACAAAACCGTCTCCCTCGATCTGCTGGTGCAATAAATTTTCCATTGCGGAGAATATCTTTTTCTCGTGGTCTCACACAACTGAGGGTGAACTTGAAAGGTGGAAACTTGGCAGGTCCAGGAACCTGGCAGCCTGGCTTTCACTGAAACTTTTTCCAGCCTTGAGAAGATAATGGTTGGTCAGGTCTTGATGTCCAAAACGGGAGACCCAGTGGTGAAGACGAAACTGATTCTCTATCACTGAACATTGTCTTCATTTCACGGACAATTAACCTGAGAGACCTCAGAGAACGAAGCAGGTCTGCACTGCAAGAAAATCTTTCCCTGTATCAGCGTTGGTCCCTGGAGTAAGATATGGCTGCTGTGCTCTGCGGTTTTCTCCAAGTGCCGGATTAGAGTGGACCGTTGCTGGGAATGGGCTTTTAAAGGCGCAGGCAGCGAGATCCCTGTCTGTCATCTGTTCCAGTGATCAAGGCTCTCAGTGGGGCTGAAACACGCAAAATAGAGGTACTTTAGAACGCATTACTGCGAAATTGTCGGCCCATTTTCTGCGTTGCACATTTTGCTGTGGTTGCTGGTTTTGTCTCGTACAACACTGAGAGACAGATCTTGGTGTGGACCAACTGAACAAAAAGCAAAAGGCTGTGCATGCTCTCACCAAAAGGACAATTTTGTTCTTTCATGAATGAAAATAGAATGAAGTGGGGTTTGAATTTGGTTCTCATTTCAGAAAAGTGAAAATAAAATGGCATTTGGATTCATTTCAAATGCAGCTTTTCCATCATTTTCTTTCGAGCTCGGAGTTTCTTCCAATTAGATTTTGTGCATTTTTGATGCATCGCCTGTGGTGAACGTGAATTCACGAACCTGGTTTTGTTTCTCGTTGCAGGATGAGCGGAATCAGATCATGACGACCAACGTCTGGCTCGCCCAGGTAAAACAACAGAAATACAACTACCGCCCCATTTGGTTTAGTTTTTTGTGGTTTGGGGTTTTTGTTCAACACTTTCTGTGCTGCGCGATTCCATTGGTTGCCTTTACTCCTCCTTTTTCACAGTCCAGAAAGCGATTCTGTGCTTTTTGTTCAATTCTGTTCGTCGCTTCACGTTTAAGAGGCAACGTGGTGTGTGACCTCGCATCAAATAAGGGAATCTCCAAAACTTCACACAAAAGTTACCAAGTTTGGAGCACGCATCTTGATCCGTCATTTCTCCGACGGGAAGACTTCTCTTTCTTTCTCGGACACCAGTCTATGGATTCGAGAGGAGCTTCCCCCACCTCAGGAAGCGCAGCGCACTCGGAGATGTTCCTCAGCATAGGCTGATTAGATTATAAACTGTGTGCATAACTTGAGTCCCCGAGGCAAGATATTGATCTTCGACTCCATGATGTTTCCTTCCTTCGAGGGATTCAAGTCTTTGGAGGGAAACGGGCTGGAAGAAAATGAGTTTTTTTTCTGTGGTTGAACCAGAAACAAACTGCACTCACGGTTTTCAAGCAAAATGGGTCGAGGATTGAAACTGACTGACTTGTGTGACACTGGAATGAACCTGTTTCAACCAGAGTCCAAGCAATCTTGTTTTCCCCAAATTCAGGAACGGCAGTACGAAATATCCTTCGCTTTTTCAAAACCAGAGGCTTTTCTCCAAACCCGTGATGGATTCCCCCAAGCAGTCCCTCCCTGCATATTGAACAATTGAAGAGTTTATCCTTTCTTGACGAGTTCGGGGACGCGGGCGGGCTGCGGAATGGGGGTTTGATGGATGTAGCGGGAGACCCGTGCTTCTGGGAGATAGCGCACTATTGATTGCGGTTCCGTGACCCTCGGGGGAATTACAACTCTTACCAGTCGCCCGCACTGTCAAACGTTACCATCTCCGACCCTGGTTGGTTGGTAGATGCCTAGCTCGTAGAAGTCAGGTTCACACAGAAACAACCAGCCCTGGAACACGCGTGTGCACGTAATTTCTGGTTTCAAAGGCCAACCCAGTTTGTTTGTTTTTCGCCAACATGGTGGAGTCAACAGCAGCGTCACCTCCACAAACGAACGCGCAAACTCCAGACGAACTCATTTCGTTGGGACAATGTTCATTGGCTTCGTCAAATCTCTGGTTTATCACTGCACCATCCTGGTTGCTCCACTGCGCAAAGTCCAAGTCCGTCTTCAACTCCTGAGCTTCGGGACCCAGAACACGTCCCTATGCACAAAAACGTAGCAGCTCACTCTGAGGGTGCAGCTCTTTACCAGTCAACTAACTATTGATGTGACGCATGGTGCCCACACAATCTGATTTGGGGCAACATCCATTGCCATATGCTTGGTGGAACCAGGGGCGGATCCAAGGGACTCCAAGGTCAGCCCCCTGTCCTTTGACCTCTTCCAGCTGCACTCACCCACCCACACCCGCCACCTGAAGCTTGCCCTGCAGAAGCAAAATGGTTTCGTTCTTGCAATTTCAAAGCAGAATGTGGGATCCCAATGGCTCGTGCTCACTCCTGACTCAATCCTGGCTCGGTCTACGAGCCCATTGCGGTCCAGTCCACATCGTGTTTACACCCCTGTTGACCAGACAGAGTTGAATCATGATTGCAACCCCCCAACCCCTACATCATCCCAATTTTATTATCCATTTTCATTGTCCCGGTGCGTGACTAGACTCGGAATGTCAATGCAGAATATGAATTGTTTGAAACCAAGAAAACTTCCTCAAAACCACATGAAACCAGGCTTGCTCGATGCTGACTTGATCCTGCAACTGTAACACACGATGACCTTTCAACTATTCACCGCATTGTATTCTCGGGACAGGAATTATGCACATCAAGCTTGGCTTCTCGGGGGGGGGGTGTGCAGGATCACAGCCTGGCTGCTCTCGGTCCATCAGCGCATTCCCGTCCCATCCGAGGCCTGCGCTTCCTGCTGCCTCTCCGACTCTTCACGCAGAGTACACACTGCACAGAAACCTCCTCTGACAGGCACTCGCTCCGGCGAAGCAGGGGCTCCATGTCTCTAATGCCACCAATCAAATCTTCTACACACAGCAAATGTAATTTGTTCGGCCTGATTTAAAGCAGGCAGCGCTTTAAGTAAATATTCGGCGTGTAATTGGAATGGTAATTGCTCAATCTGCGACGGCCCTGCTCAGTGTAACTGCAGCGTCCCCGCTCTATTGGGTTGGAGTCTCTTTCCGTCTTCTCACACGGCGAGTTCATGAGGATCCGGCCAAACATTACCAACTTCATTTCCTTGAATAAATGTCCCCGGGAAGTCGTTTTGTTTGTTTCAAAAGTTCAGGTGGAGTTGAGTACCCGTGGACGCGTGGATCCTGCGGCGGTATAGAGATCTACCTGCTCAGCGGAAGGCGTTGACTGTCGCCTGAATGATGTGACGGACGATCGTCTCTGTTGAGTTAGCATGCAGCAGGGGAAGAATCAAAGTCGTCCAAACCATGACCATGACCACTCTCGTCCTGCGTTGTGGATCCTGTCTTTCACACAAATCAACGACGAGGAACTTGGGCATCAGTTTTGGTTGTGGAAGAATAACGAAGGATTCACAACGGTTGTTGAACGTGATTGGTTGTTGAACGAGTGCTTCAGGACAGGGTTCAATAACCAATCAAAGTTCAATAACTGGGGGTATCTGTTTCGTTAGCATTCAATAACCCTGACTGAATCCTTGAGTTGAGTTTCACAACCCACTCACAGAACAAGACAAAGTTAATGAGGCTGAATCTGTGTCCTCAACATGACAACCGTGCACTGACCAGTCATTTATGGCCTTGGACGATTGACCACTTGCAGTGATCCAGAAACAGTCTGTCGAAAGACCTTGAATTTCAAGAGCAGAAGCAGAACCTGACGTATCAACATGTATCATCACACTATGTGCCATTTGTCAAAATCTCAGACTGGGATTACCAAGCTCAGAACAGCACGAGCACTTTGCCTCTGAATTATTCACACGTTTTGTGTTTTGTTCCTCATTTGTTTGAATTTTTGATGATAGATCCAGACTCTTGGTGAATCGCTTTGTTTCTCTCTCAGCTTTCTGTCATCCTGGGGCACCGTCTCTGTTTCTCTCCTGTGCAGGAGTGGCCGGACCATAAGCTGCAGTGGGACCCGAAGCAGTACGGTGGCGTGGACAGACTGTACGTCCCCTCCGAGGAAATCTGGCTCCCTGATATCGTTCTCTACAATAAGTGAGTAGCGTGGGGTAACTGGTTCCTTCTGAATCCAATATGCAGGTCTGAGGTACAGAGTTACTGCTTTGTTTTGAATGAGTGGAAAAGGGTTTTGAGCCGAACATTGCGTGCTTGGCTTTATTCCACGTGTGTGTGTGCCGGTGTTTTTGGGTGAGGCACTGGCTTTTCAGTTGTTTTCATCAGTCGAGTAGCTGAACGGGACATTCGGTCGGACAAGAAAGACAGCAGCCCACGTTTAAATTTCAGCCTCCCACCTCCAACTGTCCGAAAAAGAAAGCAAATCTTGGCAAAGCACAGTTTACACGCATGAATGCTCCTGTGGATTCGCACATGTCAAAACACAAACAAAGATGTCAGTTTCAATCGCACTCAAAACTGCGGTGGAAAGGGAACGTGAATAACGGCGCCTCCCGCCGGCGCGGCGTCACGTGTTCAGGTGTGGGAGGACGTGCGCCTGCGCTGGGACCCACGTGACTACGGCGGCGTCTCCGACCTGCACGTGCCCGCCTCCTCCATCTGGCTTCCCGACGTCGTCCTCTTCAACAAGTATGGCGGTGGTGATCGGGTGATGGTGCCGGGGTTCTGGTGTCTGGAGTTGCAGAAGTACAATCCCAGTTTCCTTCAATTCAAAAGCAACACAAAACAAATCCTTTGAAGTTTTCAAAGTCCCCAGTCTCTTCCGCCTTGTACAAGTTTGATCCCCTGTGAACGAGACAGAATGCTTTCTTTGTACGTTGGTTGCAAGTACGTAAGCTACTTGGGCGCTTTTGTTCTCCGAATTTATTTCTGAAATCAAGGTCCTGGTTTCTTTGAGTGAAACCCAAAACTTCCGTGCGCTGTTCGGCTATAGATTTGTTCACATGAGACTGCCACAGCTTTTGCTGCACGAGCAGATTGCAATGCTCTGTCTCAATCGGAGTTGATCTGCTTGTGCAAAGAGAAACCGCACGCGGGTCTTGGGTTGACAGGTCGCAAGTGACAGTAACGAGCGTGAAGCCCTGGATCTGACCGCACTAAGCCATTAGTGTCCGGCCTAAGCCTTGTTTCCTGCCCAAACACACGTTAATTCGCGTCCATAATGGACACGGGCCTATCAGCGGGCCGGATCCCTCGCGGCTGATAATGACGTGTTTCTCAGAGCACGAAGTCAAACAGGGAAGTTCTCGAGTCAGTGACCTTCAATTCAAGCAGTTGGTCTGACGCGTGGAAGATCAACACAAAATCTTTCTTCAGTGGTGCAACAGCGAGAAGCCATTCTCCATATTGTTGTTTGCCAGTTCGTTGAGACACGCCCAAGCCCAACTTGAACCCGTCTGTGATACTTCCGTTCTGCATCCAATAATTCGCCTGAGACACATTCTTCCCACAAGTTTCTCGACTTCTTCATATCCTTTTGTTGTGCCGCTCGCTGTGGAGGTATTGAAGCCCTTTGTGTGGCCGTGGTTACTCGAGGTGTAATCTGCTGTGATCTGAGAGTTAAGTGCGGAAGCGTTGAGAGGGATTCACATCCTGCTCAGCACGGCTCAGGTCCACACCCTGAAAACTGCTGAATCAGCCAGCAGCGACACGGGGCTGAGTCTTTCAAACAAAGTTGGGACAAATGCGATGTTCCTGCCACAGGGTTCTTGCAGTGGTTGCAGATTGGTGGCATATCAGAACCAGAACACCAAATCAAAAGCAAGAAATCAACTTCGAGATTCCAAAAGACACCATTTCGTGGTCTGGATGGGTTGGGTGAGCAGTTATTTCTCACACTGCAGCACAGCCAGGCTTCATTAAGTCTGAAGGTATGTCTGTCATCCAACACTGATGACATTCAAAAGTTCCTTTATCTCAGCACATTTGTTTCGTATTTCCCACATCTCGTGCTACAAGTTTTGGAGTAGTTTCTTTGAATGAACTTTTCATCCCAACGGGGAACTCCTTTCCTCTTGCTTTCACCAAGAAACATCTCTCGTCAACATTCTCGGTGATTTGAACACAGACCCAGAATTTGAAAAACGACAAAAACATTTGCGGGCAGTGGTCAAATGTTTGACAATGAAAATGTCATGTTTGTCACACGCTTCCAGTTGCACAGTTTTGTGCAGTTTATAAACAGCCTCATAACCCCAGAAACAAAATGAAATCAACCCATTCAGTATATTCGATCTTCAAAACCCATTCTCCTCGCTTGTTTTGAAGGTACCGGAACTTGTGTTTGTGTCTTTTTCAAGGTCACCGCAGTTTTCATTTGAAAATTGTGCGAAGAATAAATGCGTTCACAACGTTTGTGACAAAGTGACTGTTTGAATGGTACATGTAGTTTTGAAAATCAATTGTGTGTGCGTGTGTGTGTGTGTCATATGAAAACCTGTGTAAATTGATTGTTTCACAACAGAAATAGATCTTCACTCCGATCATCACCACAGACACCGGTCGTCAGGACAGGACGAGAAGTTTCACGCCTGGTTTATCTGCATTTTACTCTGTGTGTTCTAATTGAGATTTCTTCTCTTTTTCCATTGGCATGGAAAATTTTTAGCCAGGATTCACGAAGACACAATAGAGCATGAGAGCAGAGTGGAAATATGTAAACGCAATCTCTTTCTGCTGTTTTCAAAAAGTCCCTTCACCCCAAACATCTCCCCGGAAGGAGTTCAATTTTCCAACAAATCTTTAGGACTGCATTTCAAGTTTTGGAAATTCTGTCAACACAGGAGTTGAAAAACCAACGTATGAACGAAGGATGGAGAAGTTTTGTGAAGTGCGATTTTTGCTGCAACAAGAGCACTTTGACCCAGACGCGACTTGACCCTGACGCACCCGACGTGACTCGGCGGCGCACGCACGTGTTTCCTGCGCACGCGCATGTTTCCGTTGTCGTGACACGTGACTTCCCCTGCACCAGGCAAACCACTCAACCATCGTCTTGAAATGTACAAAAGGCTCAACGCATGCAAGCAAAAACTTGAAATGATATTTTTGGTTGTCCAAAATGTGACCCCAAATGAATTACATTCGTTCTTTTTGTGGACTGTCTGCATTGCTGTTCCTTTTTGTCATTTCTGCTATGGATGTTGCACAGAGTGTTTTCGGAAATGTTCCTTTAATTTTCTCCGAAGTTACTCTGTGCAAACCAATTTCCACACAGCTGCTTGGCATGTTGCACAGCTTGCTTACTTAACAAATTGCTTGATTTTGTCTCGGTGGACGCACTCAGTCCTCCCAGAGTTGAGCTCCGTGGCTCAGATAACCCCGAGTTCTATTGAAGGGTATTGCATGTTGTGGTCTGCTTTGGCTCCAGGAGGCAATAGACCGGTGCTTTGTTTTCTTCCTCACGCAACGCTTTTCCTTTATCTCTTCGTCCATATTGTTTGTCCATTGACTTTCAGACTTATCGCGTGTTTTCCCATTCACCCGGTGTGTAGCTGCCTCTACTCAGGAAGAAAGTGTTCAAACTTTCCGGGTTTCTTTGTTTGTGTCGTGGGTATCTTGTGTTCCACACTCATACCTGAATATTCCAGTCTGCTTTCCTCTTCTTTGACAGAAATACCTGTTGGGCAAAACGTTAGATTTGTTGCACGAACACCACGGTCGCTCTCTCCTCTCCATAGTTGTACTCTTCTCCAGTGTTATTCTTGTTGGATCGGCTCGTTTGCCGCTTTGTTGCCCTGCAGAACAAAGATAGATTCCATTATTGCAATGAATAAAAACACGAATGCAGAGATAAATGAAGATCCATCGAGTCCATGGACTTCCGGGTCTCCCGGGTCTGCGGGCCCAACCAACCAACCAACCAACCAACCAATCACAGAGCAGATCAAGGACGGCAGATCCAACAGAGTAACATTCTCCTCTGAAAATGATGTCTGTACCTACACGAAGGTTAGTTGTGTTTCACGGTCTCGAAGGTTCCTGCAGGATTCAAACGTGTGCGTTTGTGCACGCACCGAACGCACCATGGCCCTCGTTGACACGAAAGGACCACGATGCGTTCGGCGTGAACATCGAACGCGCTCGAACCTGTCCCATGAGAACCTTCGTGGTCCACACCGCGTTTGTCCGTTTGCTTCAGTAGGTCACGAACCAGCCCAACCTTCGACACTGCAGATCAGCTTCATACTGACCAAGAGCACAGTGCTCACACGCACACACACACACACACACACACACACGCACCACAGACAGAAGCGAACACCCTTCAGTCAGAGCAGCATGCTCGTTGACTTTCTCGGCGCCAAGCTCTCTTCTCGATGTTGTGGTGGCTTTTGATGTTGTACATATACGGGAGTGTTTCATTTTCTCTTCAGTAGCCAGCTGGTGTGGTGCGCTTTAGTAGCTGTTGTGCTCCACGCCCAATCCCCCAACCCCCATCCCTGGACTTGCCAAATAAAGTGAAAAGAGCAGGCAGACCAAACTCAACACAGACCCACGCGCAGAACCCCCAACCTGGACAAAATGTGACAACTCAAGCACTCTTCCTGCAAAGTGATGCGCACGACACCTCACCAGATGTGGAAGGCCAATGGGGAGACAAACACTTCAACCAAATTCCAACATTTCAGCTGCGGAGAAATTCCTTAGCTTAAATTTGAAGAGTTTGTCTCCCTCTCTGACTCGCGGCTGCGCTTGCAGTGCGGACGGGAAGTACGAGGTGACGCTCATGACGAAGGCGACGCTCTACCCGAGCGGCAAGGTGCACTGGGAACCGCCCGCCATCTACAAATCCTCCTGCCAGATGAACGTCGAGTTCTTCCCATTCGACGAACAGGCATGCCTCACTTTGTTCTGCGACAGAAACTTTTTGCCACTCACGGTCCATGCAGGAGGCCGTCCTGGTTAATGTCTCAAAATATTTTTTGCTTCCCCAAGAGAATTGTAGATCTACCAACGGAAAATTTTTGCAAGTTATCAAATAACTTGGAGCCTCTAAAATAAAACTTTTGGTATGAGATCGTCCCCACGCACTGTAATCTTTGGCCTGGCATTTGCTTGCCACAACAGAAAGAAACATTGTGTCGTTTTGAGTGGCAATTGAGAGTTTCTGTTGCGAACACTGTGACGAGCCTTGCCTGTACCTCAACGCACAGTGCTGCACGCTGCGCTTCGGGAGCTGGACGTACGACGGGTGCGAGGTGGATCTGAAGCACATCTACCAGGAGAAGGCCGGGGTCGGGGACCTCGATGTCATTGACATTGGAATCGACCTGAAGGACTTCTACAGATCTGTCGAGTGGGATTTACTGACTGTACCAGCCAAGAAAAACGCACCACCCAACTTTGCAAAGAGCACCTGGTGTTCCCAACCCGACTTTGACATCACCTTTAATATCACGATGAGGAGAAAAACTCTGTTTCACACAGTGAATCTGATAATACCGTGTGTGGCGATTTCGTTCCTGACAGTCCTGGTCTTCTACCTGCCCTCAGACAGTGGGGAGAAGATTACTTTGTGTATTTCCATTCTCCTCTCACTCACTGTGTTCTTCTTGCTCCTGGCTGAGATT
>JAAUXT010110350.1_pt1 | contig 13937 bp, 15 predicted proteins | sample 7278171 | NCBI WGS metagenome assembly JAAUXT01 (sample SAMN14350112, study PRJNA611818) | marine sediment metagenome | isolation source: surface marine sediment (1.8m) | place: French Polynesia: Moorea | collected 2018-08 | reverse complement strand
TATGAATACTTACACGATGATGATCCAGTTGATGCTGGGAGTAGCCGGGGTGATCTTTCTGGACAAAACCGATCCAACCTGCAAGGAAAACCACCAAATCTGCTCAGATCTGAATGCACCGTTGAATTATCACCCACTGCGTCACCTCGTACTTTGACAAAAAAACATGCAACTGAGCCAATTTTTATATCCAAATGATCCTGGTCATTTACTTGTCTCTTTTCAAACAAATGTTTGTCCATCCTTTGATTCTCGATGCAGAAAATTATGTTTTTTGTGAGTACTTACAAAAGTGCGCAAAAGGCTGAAGAGTTCCACTTCTGGCTGAAAATTCGCCATTAGATGTCACCACAAAACGACGTTTCATGTTCCCGCCAAACGTGCTGCATAAGTCGAGACGTAAGCTCCAAACGTGACACGTCAAACATGACCCTTTCCACGCGCGACGTTCCACGCGGCGTTCATTTGAAACGCCGTGCATAAGCTCTCTATTGTTTCGAATGAGCGTGACGTTTCTCTTTAACAAAGCCCGATTCCTCTCTGGCTTTGGAAAATCTCTGAGACACACCTGCCAAACTCTGTGCCCTCTACGGGGCGGGCTCAAAATATGTGAGAATGACAAACAGCCTGGAAGCCCAGCAGCTGAATAGAGCCAACCTGCACACCCGCGCGTGGAGTTTAATCGGCTTCATAGTTCGCACTGAGTCCTTACCTGGCTGCTTGTTCCGAAGCCCATCGGCCCATACGCGAAGCAGAATTCCACGTCCAGTTCCCCCACAACCGCCTGAAACCGCAAAACAAGGGAAACACTGCATTCAAGAGAACATGTTGGAAAGCCACAGGAAGATGTCCACAGGCAAACGGCAAACAAGAGGATGACTCAGAGGGATTCACAAACAGCACCAAACGGAGATGCATGATTGGCACGAAAGTGAAGATGAAGCACTCTTAGTTCCAGCTTCTGCGCGTCCCGCTCGGAAAACTGTCAACCAGAGCTGGCAGACTGAGTGCTTCATCAGCGTGGAATGGTCGGCTGATTGTCTCCACTTCCTCTTGAGTTTTCTATCGACTCTCCCCGAGACGGATCCAGGGTCTGGTCAGGGCGCAAGACTCCTTCAGCAGATTCTACTTTCTGAACTTGGAAATTTTTTCCGTCCAAAGAAAGATTTTTTTGCACGTGCGATGCCAAATCAGACCCACTGTGACAATGGAGGGAGAGATTGAGGAAGAGGGGAGAGCACCCTGGACCGCTCTCTGGTTCCGCCCTGCTCCGACTGTGGAAGGGAAGCTTGATTGGCTCTCACCGAGTTGTCGTTGCTGATCATCGGCAAGACGTCCACAGCGTACATCCTCTGAAAGCAAACACAATTTACAGACAATGTGGACACGTTCGCTTCCAAATTTGGAAATGTGGGAGAACCCACGAAGGTAAAACCTGCAGGCTCGAGGAAATGAGAGAGAGAGAGAGAGAGAGAGAGAGACAGACAGACAGACAGACAGACAGACAGACAGACAGACAGACAGACAGACAGACAGAGACATAAAAGCTTGAGAACCAGGTTCCTCTTTGAAACGTAAATCACTTTGGTTGGCAAGATATTCAGAACCCTTGGTGCAGGGAACAAGGCCAAGGAGCTTCAATTCTGAGAAAAAGGCCTTGGATTCGTCAACATAGCCCTGGGCTCTTGATCGTGGCCCCAGACAGGGCTCCCTGGTTTCTGAGAGGGCGTGGGAGCCATGCTTGAGATCAAGGCTGGGCTCAGCTGGGTCACATACAGATTGCCACCAGATGTAGTGCGCAGTGCCCTGATCTCCACTGCGAAGGATTTGCTGATGTCAGCGCACCTTGATGACGTCATGCAGGTTGAGCGTGCGGGTGGACAGGATGCGGTGCACGTGGGGCCGCTCGAAGCCGATCAGCTCGAAGCGGAGCTCGTTCTCTGGGTCCGAGCGCCGCGGACTCGGCTGAAACAGACAAACAACGTGTCCACAAGGGGATTTAGCAAAGTGTGAGGTGCGTGTGAGGCTGTGTGTGCGTGTGTGTGTGCGTGTGTGAACCCTCGGGCTTGTTTTCGTCGGTGAGGCGCCTTCATTGCGCCCCACTTTGGCCGGTCACACACTCCTCGTCCTACAGAGAACATCTGGTGGGTCTGGAAGGCGCCTTGAGCAGAACATTTTCGTACCGTGACACCGAAGTGCTTGATGTCGTCGAAGACGACGGTGGACGGCAGCTGGATGTTCTTGTAGACGGGGCTGGCGCGAGTCTGCCCCGCCACGTGCACGTGAAGATAGACGCCCAGCGTGCTCTCAGAGTCAAAATCTGAAAACTGGGTCAAGGTCAACGTCCGGGTTCCGAAAGCACGTCCTTCGATGTTCAATTTCCATTTTTGATTGAGCGGGATCAACCAGAAATTCGTTGACCAAAATGAACTTTTGCACAAAATATTTTCGAGTTGCCTGATGAAAACTCAGGTCATGTTTTTGCTTCGCTGACGTCTGCCACGCCGACGCACGACGCTGTTGACAGGAAAGGATACAGGTGGCGAGCTGCTTGGTCCGGAACCGCATCTGCTTCGTGTGCACCGCCAAGATCCCGTCCTGAAATGACAGGCGGGTCTGACTGGTCTCGCAAAGGGAAAGTTTTGCAAAATAACTGTAGAGGTCACATCGGCACGTTGACTGCATTTCACGCAAATGGGTTGCATTCAATCGGCACCCTTGAAGACAAAATCCCTGTGGCTCCGGAGCCAGCATCTGCGGCACAATAAAGCCCTGGGTGGGGGCAATTTGGGTACACATGATAGAGATACATAATCAATAGTCACAAGTAAAATGACACTATTTTTTATTGCATCATTGAGTGTACAGGGAAAACTAAATTTGACTGAAAGTTGTTCCAAAATGAAGTAATGGAAGTCAAGATTGCACACAAAACTTTTCAGGGCAATCCATGAAGGTTTTGGGATCCTACCGGATGAAGAAAGGTTTCATAAATGACGGGCCTCGTACTTGGTGTCCAGCGTGATCTGAGAGCGGACGGTAAATCTTGTGAACACGATGCACCAGCGGAATCTTGACTTGAAACAACCAACTGTTAAATTTGGTAGGAAAGGTGATGAAGGCTTGAGAAAAGTTGTGCGGGCAGAATTTGCGTCGTTCTTCAGACATTTAGTGTCAGGAATGATGTCGGCGCTCTGCTCGTTCGTATCTTTCCATCATTGCCATGCATATGACATCCACTCACAGGCCGGGGCTGCAGCTCGGTTCTGTGCAGATCGGTCTGGGCGGAGTCGGGTCCCGGCATCGCGGGCGCAGCAGTCACCGTCTGATCCCCGGGAACGAAAGATAACAGCACATGACAGGTTTGGTCGTCCCTGGTCAAGGCCGAACGCTTCGTTTGAGTGGCCACAAGACTACACACACACACACACACACACACACACACACACACGCACACACACACACACACACACACACACACACACACACAGAGGCACGCACTGGACTATCTCAGGGGCAAAACGGATCAAATTGAGATCGCCAGATGCAAGCCATAGATCTACGTGTCGATCTCTATCTTATCCAGCAAATCTACAAAAATGTGGATTAACCAGAGACCTAGACATCCACTTGAAGGGCAGACCAAAGTGGAATCTTGATCAAGATCACTTTCTGTTTGGTGTTTCACAGAAAACATGCTGGTCTGGATCCAGAGAGATTGGCTCTTGATCGATGGCATCTCGGGTGAAACCCGTTCCAGGTTTTTTGAAACCTCGTTCTGGACGTCGAAGGATTCTGTGTGAACCACGAACATTGCAGGAAAATTCTTGGGTTTTCAGAATCAAAACACGGTGGTCCAATTGTAGCACTTTACCATTTTCACTTTTCCCGGAGTTTTGGGCAGTTTCTGCTGTCGGAAAACGTCACAAAACGTAGAGTCTAACGGAAAGAAACGTCGCGTCTCCGACGTCGCGACGCGCGTTGCTCGTTTGCGATCAGGGTGCGGAATCCAACAGCGTCACTGTATAGCAGGGTGCGGAATCTGACTGCGTCACGGCACCTGGAGCTTCAGGAATCACATCGTTCTTTGGACAAGCCACGCTACTCGGGATTCTAGTGCCAGAGACTTGACAAACACTGTCCTGGTCCTCGCATGTCCTTGGGTGGAGCTAGATTTCGTCAGAGAGGCGAGCCCACGACCTGATTTGAACTTCTCGAAACTTCTCGTCACTTTGAAACTTTTCAAGCGACGCTTCCTGTGACGCACGGAAGGGTACAGCTTCGGGCTCGTGCGGAGCGCGGTGGGCGTGACCGAAGCGGCGGCGCCGTCGCCAGGAGCTGTTGCGCCGCCTCCTCCTCCGGCCCCGCGCTCTGCGCTCTCCCATTTCCCCGACCAGTGTGCCCGACTCCTCATCCACCCAAGACTGCGGACCAGTGCGGTGAGTTCACTTTTTGCGATTTTTTGGTAGATTCTGATGCATGTGTTGGCTCTGTGAACTCAGTGGAGGTCGACACGGAAATTTCGTTTCTGTTGCAAATGTACCTGCTTCACGGGCGTTTTCCGAAACATTTTGCCAGATCACTCAAAGAATTTTTCTTCTTTCCAACATCAGGATGTCCTTTTCGATAGTTTTTGCTGTTTTCAAATTCTTGGGGCTGATTTACGGTTGTTGGTTTGTGTGTGGAGTGAGCGCAACCTGTGCGCAAATTTTCATGCAGTTTGTTTTCTTAAAATTTCGGCATTTGCGACTCAAGAAAATCCAGTGTGCGAAACATGAATTTGGGTTGTGTACGTCAACCCAACCTGAACACAGGAGCGGAGAAGACACAGCTTCAAGAAATGGCAAGAAGAGATATTTCGCCAGCGGTTCCAAACTGAGGAGATCACAAAGTTTCTTGGGTCAGAGCAGAGGTCTCCTGGTCCGTGGACAGGCAAAAGTTCATTTGCGTAAAATTTGTTGGGCTTGATACTGACGAACAGTTGAAGTTTCAACCAAGGATGTGTGTGAACGTGCGCATCTGTCGGCGAAAACATTCTCAATTGTTTCATTGCTGGGCTGGAGGTTGTGGTGGCATGTATAACGAAAGGAATGCTCTCCGGACTGGGTCCGAGGAACCTTGAAACGTCCGTCACAGTTTCTCTGGTTCGGTAGAAATATGACAGAAATACGAACTGTGAGACAAAGAAAATCTGAGAAATCTGCTTGGATGCTCGTGAGTTAGAAAAGATAAAACAGGGAGTCAAACCTCATAAGTGCCTCGGCTGTGAATCCCGTGGATAAACGAGGAGCGGGTCAGCACGCTTCCTTTCGAAAAATACATCCAGCCTTGAAGATCACACAGAGATCGCCGCATTTCACGCTTCGCTGTAGCAACTCTCGAGAAAAGAGCCAGACCAGGGGTTCCTCAACCATGGCAACGGCGGGTCTTCTTGTTGAAAGGTGATTTTCGATTCATTTTGAGGCAGAGTTGACCCAACCTGAGGGGTCCTTTGCAGAACCGGGCACCAACAGAGCCTGGGCCCACACAACCAACGAAATTGGTTCATTGTCTTCCCGCCAACATGCGCATAAGAGGCAAAATACCAGACCAAATTGTATTCACCCATGTTGAAATTCTGCCCTCTTGCTCCAGGGGCATCTCACCGAACGTTGCGTGTGCGAGAAAAAACCGTGGCTATTTTTGTGCGCCACTCGCACCAGCAATTCTATCGAGTGTCACTGTCAACACTATCAGGTGTGGACCTTGACAGACCTCGTCACGTCTTCCGATCCAATTCGACGTTTTGAAGCCAGATTTACAAAACGCACTTGTCGTGGTTATTTTCCCACGTGGAACTGCCTGGGATCGCGCGTTCTTGTTGTGCTACGCGCGGCCGCAGCACGCTTTTAGAATGTGCCACTGTGGAAGGGTGCTTCCCATTTCACTTGCACGCTTTTGGTGATGCAAAATCTGGTTCGTGTGAGACTGGAGGACAGGGGCGCAGATGGCCCGTGGCCTCTTAGTGCCGAAAGAACAAACCAGCGAGGCAAAAACGAGCGACTTGGTTGTTTCTGTCGAAATACTCAGCTTTCTTAAGATTGAGATTTGAATTTCAGAGCCATTTTTCGTGTGTGATGCAACATGTGATGTGATAGATCCGACTTCAATGAGATGAGGAAAGGTCAGGAAAATTGGAACAGCGAGTTGCCTTTCAGTAAGAACACATGTGGGAGAATATTCTGATTGCAATCTTCCTCGAGCGGCAGTCAGCAGTTTACACGGAGAGCTGGCAGGTATCGGAGATAGGGAAGGGAGACGCGAATCCTGTTTGTGCGTAAAGAGATTGGGAAGGACTCAAGCATCCGAGGCGAAACGAGGAAGGGGCACCGACCACGCACCTCAGGATGGATCCAGGGCCTGGGTCACTGACACCATTGCTCCCGAAGTTGGTCTCAGAGCAAGACCCAGGCTTGGTCCTTCAGACTCCAATCGTGGTTCTGCTGGAATCCTGGTCGTGCATGCGTCTTGTTTCCCTGTCCTACTTTTGATGCCGTTCGCACTCTCCTTCCCTGACCAGTTTCAACACCAGACAACGATGAACGAAGACACATCAATGTCTTTCAGAGATGGACACTGCTTCGTGACAGAACAACTGAGCACAGTATAGTCACGCAGATCAGGGAAACTTAATTTCCGATGTGACAGAAAGCCCAGTTGAGCAGTTCAGCGCATTTCGGTGTCGCTTCTCGTGACCAGTGTGCCTGACCAGAAAACACTGCATTCAGGCGTTTCCTTTCTTCATGGCTTTTTTGGGTATTTTTCTGCGAGACCAGCCATTGAAAATTGAGAGACAGAGAAATGGAGAGAGAGACAGGGAGACAGAGACAGAGAAAGAGAGGGGAGGCGGGAGGACAAAGAATAAAGGCAACTTTATGAAGAGTTGTGTGGAAGCCAAAATGAAACAGAATTCCAGAGATACTCGTTTTCGAAAGTAAATTTATGTTCAAACGTTCTGCCAACAAAGACTGCATTTGCTTCAGACACCAGTACCTTGGGAGTTGAGCAGTTCGATACTGTCGGGAGTTGTTGCTGCACAGTTCAGCGCAGTCACTCAAACAGCGCTGCGTCACCCTCCACCTTTGAGGGCGTCGTCGCTGCACTCCTGCTCCCGAGAGATCAAACACACAATGTCACACGCGCCTCGGGCCGCACTTTGTTCCTCATATTTGGTTCCAGTTCGGGCCGTGCTGCAATTTTAGGATTCGCTGCGCGCGCAATTCCACGAAGAAAGCAAAGTGGATCCAGGGGCATGGCCCCAGTCATCCAAAATATTTTTGTCGAAATACCCTTTGTTGTTCGAAGCAGGCACATTATTGCTCGTGTCTTGATTTCAAAAAACTTGCCAAAAGCTAAACTCCATGGAGTTGAAAATTGGAGTGCCTACCCCTGGTTCCGCCCCGGCGTTACGAGTGGCAAGGGCTCCTGGAAGAGACTGAACCCAGTCGGGCAAATGAGCGAGGGTAACAAGTGAAAAATTAGCGATCAATTAGTGAAGACAAATGCGGCACTTCGCCTGCGCTAAGAGGATCAGGAGGAAAAGTCTGTCATAAACAAGGAGCCTGGTGTTCGCCTCGCTGCGTGGTCCGCGCTCCTGGAGACACTCTCAGCCGATCAGCCCAGTGGCCTCTAGCTTGATCTTTCTCGGAACGTCACCAACTTCAGAAGCATTGGATTTCATTCATTAGTTGACAAGACTGTTCGCAAGCAAGCAAGAAAGATTCGTTTTGTCTATCACACATTCTTTGATTTTCTCAAAAAGTCCTCGGGTTAGGCACCGGTATTTCGCGGGCTCGGTGCAATCTCTCTGTGTACGTATCTCTGTGCACTTTGGGCTGATGGAACCCCCTCTCGTTGTCAGAATTTGGGAAAATCTGCATGTTTTCTGTCTGCATAAATGCTGAGTGAGAATTTGCCTCATGTGGACAGCGGTTCCGTGGGGCCGCAATGCCAACTGCATGGAAGCGCGGGCTGTCTGGGCGTAGCCTTCTTGTTGCTGAAGACTTGTTTGAAAACAGGCATACTTTGTACGGAAGGGAGCTGAACATTTTCAAAACCACATTTTTGCGCCTTTGTTTGGAAAGAGCTTTGCGTTCATTGGAACGCAAATGGATGCAGAGCGGGATTTCCACATCTGACGGACGACCTGGAGTCTGGTCCCCAACCGACGTCAACCGCACCGCGCAATCAGGGAGGGAGCCAGAGGGGGCGACTACAGAAAAATAACGAACTCCTGAGGCGGCAGGAGCCAACGTTTCTTTTGCATGCTTTTGTTCAGAGTTGATCTCGCCCTGTCCAGGCGGGGGAGAGGCTTGAGTTCTTCTCGCAGGCTTTTGGTGAGACGGGCCTCGCCTCGCTCAACCAGGATCTGCCCAGACTGGCGTTATGGTGATCTGTCTGCGTGAACAGGTCTGAACCTTGACTTTTGAACAAACATTTGAAAAATGTCGTTTGGTCCCATGAGTTTCGAGGACGTACGGAGTCACGTATTCACACAACTGTCCCAACTCTAACATTTTAACAAACAATCCTTGTCCCTCACTAAAGAAGCCATTTGTCCTCAGGACACGAACGGAAAGAGTTCGCTAACAACACTGAGAACAGCAAAGAGCATTTCGTCAGTACAGTGAGTTCCTCACTTCAAAATACTTTCGAATTTTCCTTTGAACTTGTTCACAAGAGGGCGCCAACTGGGTGGACTCAATTTTTCGGAGCAGGACTCGGTCCTCAGATCCCCTGGATCCACTGGGGCACACAGGTGTTTGGACAACCTTGACAACCAACTTAATCTGCGCATTTGTCCAATGTTTTCACAGGGAAAATTCAAGATTGAGACCTTGGAGACGAGCCCTTCTGGTTGAATCTTCAAGTTGGGGAACTAGAGTTGGGCCTTTGCTTGGGCCCTTTAGCTGAGCCTCTCTGGTGAGACCCCTCAGGATGAGCCCCTCCAGTTGTGCTCCTCAGGCTGGACCATTCAGGTTTGGGTTCATCAGATAGGGCCTTGGGCTGGGCCCCTGGGTCCCACTGGGGTGGGGCACGTATGATTGGTCTCCTCTGTTTGAGTTGCACAAGTTGGGCGCCTGAAGCTGGCGATTCAGTTTGGGCCCCACGGGTTGGACCTTTCAGCGGGTTCCAACTGCGCACCGGGTTGGGCGTTCCCATCCTTGGCGGTTGATGCGAACTGAAGTCACCTGTCACCGGTGTAACAGGACCAGACAACGACCAGGACCAGACAACGACCACCCAGGACTGGACAACAACCACACTATTTGGTCATTCTCTGGTCCTGAAATTTTAGGACTACACAACGACGTCGGAAAAATAGTATGGTCGTTGTCTGGTCCTGAGACACCGGGGCGAAACGAATCTGAGATGCTGTCCGCAGAACTTTGTAGATCTGCACCAATTCTTGAGATTGGTGTCAATTGGCGTGGTGCTGTGTGCACCACAGATCAAGAGAGCCTGTGGATGGCAGAGCAGAATGATCGAGTTGTGATCTCTGCAGCCCGTAGTGTGTGGACCTCCCTGTGGCGGATACAGGGGTGGGATTCCGGACGAGGGACTTGAAAACGTGTGTTTTCACGGTTGGCGGGCTCGCATTGTATTTTGTTCGTTGGGGCACAAAGAATCCTGAAAACGGGCAGCAAATTGACCGTCGAAATATTGACATTGCAACAGGCCTCGCTCAAGAAAAATGGGACGGCAAAGCCATTTCACGTGGTGCACACGCACACACACGGCCCCGCCCCCGCCCCCGCCCCACGACACACAGTGGCTCCGGAAAACAGCTGAACAGACACTCCTCCCAGACATGGAGAGTTGTGTGGAAAGACTTGAAAGCACCAGAATTCCTGCAAACGAACAAACAAGTTGTGTTCAATCTGGTGGACGCGAGGGGCATGGTCGCGAAAAAGCAGAGGTGGACCCAGGGAGGTTGTGGTCCTGACAGATCTTGCGGGCAAGTTCGTTCTTCCCGCTGTTCCACGGGGATTCTTTTTTCACGCCAAAGTGTTCAAAGTTGACATCAGCCCTCCCTTCCTCAAGCGGTTCCCCCCATTCGCGCCAATCGCGGCCCCGCCCCTGGAGAGTGCGCGAAGCCTCGAGAGTGACCTGAGCGCGGGAGAGGCTCAGCTCCCATCGCCGCCACACCCTCTCTTACTGCCCCATCAAAGAGCCGAGTGCGCCTTTATGGAGTCCATCCTCCAGCGGATCCAGGGGCGGAGTCGACCCCTACACACACACACACACACACACACACACACACACACACACCTGATTTTCCACCTTTCACACACGTGCCGTTTGGTCAAGTCTATTTGGTGCTCTTTGATGGTCAGACTCCACTCCGGTCAAAGCGCCCCAGCCCCAGCCCTGGATCCGCTAGAGGCAGCACATGAGAACAAACATCGCAATGCTGTATTTGATTTGCTCTCAGTACATTTACATTTCGCTGCACAGAACTCGCCATTTTGGCTCGGCTGATCAAACCGCACGATCGATGACGTCACGATGACGCTGCCGTGCGGGACAAGCATTTGATCACAAATTTACAAAATTTCAGTGCGCGCGAGCCCAACATCGCAACGATGTACGTATGAACAGGCTGGGGCGCGAAGTTCCCTTTCAATGCCTCCCCCCTCAAACAGCTTGTTCCTTTCTGAAATCAAATCAAGCTGCAAATTTGAAACTTGTGCCCGTCTTGGGTTGTCGCCCCCTGATCAAATCCTGAATCTTCCCCGCGGAAGCAACACGGTGTGACCTGAGTGACCCCATTTCCACCGAATATTTCTGTGTGGACCGAATCGCCACTTCCCGAGACGAACAGAAGTCTCTGTCTCCGGTATGTACGATAAATTAGGGTTTTGCTTGCCAAATGGTGGAAATGTTTTGCAACATTAAGGACAGGAACTGGTCTTTTTACTGGCAATGAGAGATTCGGGAGGAGCAGCAGGGGCGGGTCCAAGGGCTGTGGTCCTTCTGAATGATTGATGCCAAGGTTGCGCCGCTGGCGCAGGAAAAGTTTGCGTTTTCATTTCAAACTTGAGTTCAGGCTTGAAGCCCCTTTTGATCCGAACCAGATGCAAACCTCAACGTGAATGATGGTCGTTCAGTTATATTTCTCATGCGTTTGTCCCAAGGCACAAATGTTACTTGTGAAGCGCAAGGTAAAGTGGATTCAGAACAATGTTCTCTCCTGCGTGCAGGGACAGACGAGTTTCTGACAGTGCGTAAAAGTGCCTTTGAAATGCCCACAGCGTCAAATTGTTTCATGTGAGATTACCTGGCGGGTCCTGGGCAGTGGTGGGGGTTGGGGGTCAGTTTCCTTCGGTCTTGGTCAGAGTTCACAAAATAGCAGCATGAAGTTCCAAACCAGATGCTGAAGGGTATTCAGTTTGGCACGGACGATTGCGAGGACATACCAACCCGAACCTGGGTAACTTTGGTCTGGGCCTTGACTCCGGCTTCGGAGTTTTGACATTTTGACCTTCTCTTTGTTTGTGGGAGAGCGTGTGACCCCGCCCACCGAAGGATCCGCCCGAGCAGATTGGAGAATTCTTCATCCATCGACGTCTTGGCTGGCGGCGCGCATGTAACAGCCATCATTACGAGATGGGCCAAATTACACAGAAAGATGGGCCCAAATGAAAGCCACATTCCAGGAGAACTGCATGAAAATTTCATAAGAATAATCCGAGCTCAGCATTCTTACCACGAGCTTTTACTCTGCGATCTAAATGAAAAGCCCTGGCCGCCACGTCCGCAGCAGTACGCCCTGGGAAATCTGGCATCCCCGGTTCAGAGCGTGTGCACCGGCGTCAGGTGACCAGGGGCGGCCCCAGGTCTTGTGGATACACGTGTCAGAAAAAGGAGCAACGGTCCCAGACCCCAAGAGCAGGTGGGTGGGTCCAAATCCAAGATTTCTGACAGTGGTATCTTGACCAGGTGGAGCGAACCAAGACATGGCTCTCATAGTTCCGAGCCACGGAGCCACCACACTCGGAGAAGAGGACAGTCCACGGACACGCAATATGTGGGCGAGAATCAGGCGTCTGTCACCCCATAAGCGTCAGGCGCTGCGGCCCAAGACAAGTCAAGAGATGCTGAGTGGCAACACATGCAGCGCGCTTCGTGAAGTTCAGGGGTTCTGGGGACCCAGAGTTGAGAGTGATCAGACACGTGCCTGACTTGATGAGCCTCGATCCAGACTTCAAAAAAGTGTCACACAAGGAAGCCCTGATGGACAGAATGAGGGAGCGAAGTTCGTTTGTGAGTCGGTACTCTCGAAGGGCCTGTCAGAACAAGGCCTGGCTGGCAGCCCAGGATGGTGCTGAAACCTCCAGTGCCGATGTTTGGAGAAGAAAAGTTGAGCTCTAAGGGAAGGGAAGGCAGGGAACTGCAGAAGCACGTCCAAAATCGGGGAAGGTTGTGGGCAACCTCGGTCGGGGTCCAATCGTAGAAGGCCCATTTGAAATGGGCAGGTCAGGGCGATTTTGGGAGAGAAGGAGTACAAACTCCCAATGAAAAGAGCAGAGAAAAAAAAGAACTTTTGCCAGTGTCACACAAAAATGGGGAGGAAATATCATTTTGAGGATTGGGGAGATCCCACTCCCCTGGACCTTCCAGAAGAACTTTCGTTCCAGGCAATGTCTTTGTCGGCGATCAGAGACGGTTTTGTTGCAAGTGCAAGTGAGCAAACAAAACGAAATCGGCCCTCAGTTTCTTAAACTGCAAAACGGGGATTTTTTAAGCGTCCACTGCAGGCTCCCGGCCCAGCTTCTGTTCGGCAACAGCCTGTTGGACTCCGCGCTCAGGGCGGATCCAGGGTTTGGTCAGGTGACCGATTTCCTGTGGGGTTTGGATTTGGTTCAGCTTCCGACTTGTGCGTAGAAGGCCTGCAGTCAAGCGTCTGGGATTTGAAACTTTGGGGAAAAGCATCGCAAGCATCGCTTTTCCTTGCAGTGTGACTGGTCATTTTACGAGCGCAGATCAGAGCTGGAACCTTGAGACGCAGGTGTCTGATCGTTTGCTCATCAAAGCTCCGAGTGGCCTGTGAAGGGAAGAATCCGTTTCATGCCGTTAACTTTACCGTTGTCCCGACCCCTGGCCCCGCCCTTCCTCCTCCTGGCCCCACCCTCCCTTCCCCTGGCCCCGCCCTCCCTGCCCCCTGGCCCCGCCCCTGAGATCACATCGATTGGCACCTTGATGGATGGAGTGAACAAGGCATCTGGTGCCACGGAACAGCCTGAACCACCAATTTGTGACCACAAAATGCTTCCGTACTGTCAAGTCACTTCTTGCCTCTGCGTGAAAAAATTGAAGACCTTGGCAATCAAGAGCACACTTCGCTAAAAGACGAAAAATGTGATTTCGTACGTCATTATTGTGCCATCATGACGCCGTCTTCACGTCATGTGTGCGATCCAGGATTTGGGAGAGGGTTGAGCATCTGGGTGGCCCTGGTTTCAGCGAAAGGAATTTCACTGCAAAACGCCCCTTTGTGTTCCTGCAGACAGATGACTATTCGTGCGAATCGATCCGAATCGCTTTGAAACCAACCGCGAGTCTCCGACGCTTTGTGTGGAGGAGCGATGATCGCACAACACCGCGACCTCCGAGGAGCAGCGACAGGAAATTGTCCTGGAGGCTCGGAACCCCCAGGATATTGGTGCTCCGTGTGTGTGTGTGTGTGTGTGTGTGTGTGTGTGTGTGTGTGTGTGTGTGGTGTGTATGTATACGTGTGTTTGCATTTGCTTCATTCCTTTCTTTCTCTTTTTTCTGTTCTTTTTGGGTGATTTGAACCTTGAAGCATACATTATGTATAATGTATGGTGGTGAGAATCACCTATAGGCATCAAAAGGCTAAATCTGTGAACATGAGTTTGAAAGTGTTCTATTTG
>JAAUXT010048493.1_pt1 | contig 13940 bp, 11 predicted proteins | sample 7278171 | NCBI WGS metagenome assembly JAAUXT01 (sample SAMN14350112, study PRJNA611818) | marine sediment metagenome | isolation source: surface marine sediment (1.8m) | place: French Polynesia: Moorea | collected 2018-08 | reverse complement strand
TTTCTGAACAGAGGCCTCATAAAAACACAAAGCACCATTTCCTGTGGGCATCAGCTCACTTTCGAGAAGTGCATCTACATGTTCTCGCGTTACTGGCTCACCACAACTTGCTCCTTGCAAAAGTCCATGGCCAGTGGAACCTTCGCTAATCACTGCAAGAGTGTGTTGCCACCCAAACTCTCCATGACCAATGGTACCGTCACTCTGAACTTGAGTACCATTGTCACATCCTTCCATGCTTTCTTTGTGTTTTTGTGCAAGAATAACTTTCTGGTCTTCCCTTGATTCGTGCATTTGATTCAATCTCCCAACATCAGCAATTGAGACAAAGTGTGAGTCATCAGGCATGTGATCGACGTCCATCACGTCGTCTACTCATTTTCCTGATAGTCTTGTTCTTGACCATCGGGTTCACTTTCAGGATCAGCGTATTGCTCATCATCGACAGCTTCGTACTGTGTGAGCAGCACTTCCTCCTGCTGCTGAGCCACTGAATACAGAGTATTGAACAAACCGCATGTCTGATCATAAAACTCTTGTACCATAGCTCCAGCATTGTCTGGCTGTGCCTGGGCATCGGAAACTCCAGCATAGCTGTCACTACGAGGCTGCAGCTGCTTTCCTCATCTGTGATTGAATGCTCGCTGACCATTTCCTCAGCCTTTGGGTCATGCAGGCAAGTTGGGGTTCAGATTGGGTTTGAACTGAGGTTTCTGGAAGGTCTTCTGTCCTGGGAAAAAGGCTTGTGCAGCTTGCATGAGCCCTTGGGTGGACAAGGTGGGTTTTCCCATGGGTGTGAACTGTGGTTGGGGTTGGGGTTGGGGTTGCCCAAACATTTGAGCGAGTTGGAGGTGGTTTTGTTGTAGCAGACAATCTTTCATCATGTGTCCAAACTGCTTACACAGGTAGCACTGGATGTTAGCTGTGCCCCTGCCTCTGCCTCAACCTCCCCCTTGTTCAAGGCGCACTAATTGCTCCTCGAGCCTGCGGATGGCTGAGTCTTCCGCATGCATGAACTTTGCCTCTGTGTACTCACTTGACACACCCATGTTTTTGGCACGTCCCTCTCTGTCAAGAAGTGCTTTTCGCATGCTTGCCAGAGTTTCACAATTTTGAATCCAGAGTGCAATGTCATCAGGTGCTCGCACCTTGATCAAGTCCAAAATTTCTGCATCAGTCTTGTCCAAACGTTTCCCCAAACTTTCAACTCGAATGACAAATTCACGATATGTCTTGAACTGTTGTGGCGCGATTGCATGCCACTGACATACCCAATTGTCATGACCTCCCCCCAATGCTGAAGTGTCCCATTCAGCAACAAAGGATTTCCAAAAGGAAGTCCAATTTTGTGCTGTACGAAGTCCTGGATTTTTCCTGTAGGACTCAAACCAGCTCAATGGGTCACCAGACAACTGCTGAACCATTGCTCTCCCTCGGGCTTCACGAATATCATCCGTGAGTCCACCTTGTGGTATGGCAAGACCATTGATGAACTCCCAAGCACTTTCAGTTTGATTTTTGAAAGTGATCGGACACTTGTGCTCTTCTGTTTCCCCATTAAACTTTGGCAACTTTGAAATTGCTGTCAGTTTGAAATCATCCCCCATTCTCCTGGGTCTAGGGTTGGGATTGCAATGTGGATTCTGATTTTGGTTGCTGTTAGGCACTAGCTCAGGATCCAAATCACCGTGGATGTTTAGTTGATGATCTCTGGGATTAGGATCAGGTGGTGGGATTGGGACAAGTGTGTTGGTTGCAGGATCATAATGGACACCTTCAGGAATACCTTCTTCTTGGAAAACACGCAACAAATAATAATGATTGTCATGTGTGTTCCAAACTAAACCATTCTCAACTTCGACTCTCTCGCCAGTTGTCCAATGATACAAAGGAATATATGTACCAACCTCTTCAATCCACTCAACAAAATTTGTGACTGTTTCCCAAGATGTACGACCTGCTGCTTTGAGTCTTGTTTCAGGAAGATGCTTCTCCGTCAACAAATTTATGAAGTCGTGAATATGCAGCTGTTCTTCTTCTGATCGTTTCTTGATATCTGACAATTTTATTGCCAAAAATCTTGCCGGTTGTTCTGGATCATGCACACAAGGATTCCAATAAACTTTGTAGCGCATATAAAAGTGCTCGTCTACAACTTTTCTTTGCGCCACAAAGATGTTGTACACGTATGTACCTACTGGGGTATCCTCAAGGGTGCACGGTCACATGAATGAACTTGGTTAACGCTAAACTGCAGCTGTTAGACCAGTTTCATTCATACCTCACTCAGTCAATGAATGGAAACATTGTTGCAGCTTCTCAATGGAAACCAAAACAAGGTTTCATGGTGAACAGTAATAATGTTAATGAGCGCTCACTCTTTCAAGGTTGATCGGTGGAACCTCCATGTTATATATGGGTGCCCATACCAGCATCATACCAGAGCCCTCAGCTGGCAGAGCCTGTCCACAGCTTTTGCCCAGAGAAGGGAGCCGGAATCTCCCATCCCTGTTGGCCGGGTTGCATAGAACTAGCCACACATACGTATTCTGCAGGAGTGGTTTATTCACACTTACCTGAGCTTCAGGGAAGCGAAGCCCAGAAAGCAGGAATACAGTTGGTTTTATACTCGGGGTCTGAAGCTATGCTACAGGTGCAGCTTCAGAGGAGCGCAGGAAAGAACGTGTGTGTTCGAACCAAGCAACGAGTGTTCGAGTGATGACGGTTCGATTACACAACACCCCCCACACACACACACACACACACACCTCCACCCTCTTGGATTTGCGCATCTTGCACCAAGATTGCCAAAAGCATGCAGTTTTGAGTCGGGTCAGTTCGAACTTTTCCTGTGGATTTCTGAAGATAGTTTTTGCGGGACCAATCTGCAACTGAAAAGTTGTGCAAACTTCCAGAAAATTTCGTTTGACGTATCTGTCAAGCCTTCCTCGAAACGTGTGAACAGGGACTTTGATCCAGAAGTGCGTGGTCAGACCCGAGTTTCCGCTGCCCCAAACCCTGGTCATTGTTCCGCGTGGGAATCTGTGTTCTGACAAGACTCCACGGCTGCAGCTCTTTCTTTTTTGTGTCTTTTGCAACTTTTTCTCAGAATCGGGTATCTTTTTCAGAGTCTATAGGTGCGTCAGATCTAATTTGAGAAACAGCCATGCATGCACTGCACGCGAAGCTGCTCTGATTGGTCGCGGCTGCAAAAGTGCAAAGCGTGCTGTCCCCAGACATTTCAAAACCATGCAGTGTGCTTCGCGGTGTCATTGCAGCAAAAACTGATTTTGCCAACAACTTGTTCTTGTTTAATCATGAAGAACATCCTCTGCGTCTTTCTGATCAGCGTGATCGCCGCGGCTCTTTCAGGTGAGACAACTTTCCTTTTTCTTTGATCTTTTTGGAGTTCCAAAATCTGAATACACACACACACACACACACACACACACACACACACACACACACACACACACAATTTTGACTGCGTCGCTCAAAAATGATCAGCATTTTTGTATCGTGGACAAGAAAATCGGCTGCGTGAATGCAAACAACAACGGTAGTGAAGCACAATTGGCAGCAATGAAATTTTCTGTCGGGACCGAAATGGTCAGAAGGGAATGTTTGAAACACCAATGAAGTGAAGGCGAGACGAGAGTGAGCAATTGTTCTGAAGTTGCTTGCAGGTTGAGGTCAAAACGGGCAACATTGTTCGTGTTCTGTTTGTATGTCTTTTTGCACAGAAATTTGCTTGTGCCGCTGTCATCTTTCATCTGGTCATTTCAAGCTCCTACATTCTCTATTTAGCTTCGCTGGGTGCTGAATATTTTGCTTGTGCCGATCGCAGGAATCACTGTGAAATCTGTTCGCACCAACTTGTCACCGATCCCGTAGAGTCTACTGCACCATCATATTCGCAAAAAATGTTTCCTTGTTGAAACTCCTGAGCCAAGAAGGGAAACTGAGTGTTTTCACTGCAATTTCGAGATTCGCACGTGTTTGTTTCGCAGTTATCTCCACAAGAACATTGGAACATCCACGATCTACCCCAGAGGGTGTCGTTTTGCGTGTTGTGAATTTATCTGAAACCTCCTTGCAGATGCGTCCAACGAAAAAATCGTGCGACAGAACAGAAAGATTTTGCGGACGTTGCGGCGCATAGAGCGCAAGATGGACGCCTTTAGATCTACACAAGGAGGTACGAAAACAACATTATCTGTGTATTTTCTTGAAGATCAGTGGCAGTGGTCCTCGGATGTCGTGGGGCCTAGAGGGGAGAGCTGCCGAGTGGAAATGCGTTGTACAGACCCGTCGAGGACAGGTTCGTACTGTGACTTGCGCTGAAAACACATTGCGAGTCTTTGTCAACAAAGACTTGGCTAAAAACACGTACAGCTTTAAATCCAGATACGACGAAGAGAAAGAAATCTGGCAATATTCGGCAGTTGTGCTTCTCTCAATTGCAAAATCACAAGCTTGTTTCCAAACTTCGCAAAGGGTATTTGAGACCGTTCAGTTTTCAGAGGTGTGACATTGACATGTGGACCAGTGCTGACCAGTGCTCGTCAACAGAAGCGATTGTGTTCAAGATTAGCACAAAACAAGCAACTGCACGTGTGGTTCTTCCGCCTCAGCCGATTGTCTGGAAATTCAAAAGCACATGCAAGCACGGAACTTTCGACAAAATTGTGGGTTTGAGACGTCTTGGCACACTCTCAGCACTTGGGGATACAGCGAGGACGAAGCTCGCTGGTAGACTGTGCTTGAAGTACTTCTACAAGTGCGAATTGACTTTGATGTTCAGTCCTTTTTACGAAACTATATTTCATTGTAGAAACTCAGACGCAAGAAATCGGACGGGCCGAGTGTGGCGGCACCACCATCGGTTTCATCGGCAATCAGTCAGTGATCTACCTTGGTGTCACGGTGAGTCCGGACTCTGCAGCTCTGCGCGAATGTGGAAGAGCGATTCAAATAATCTGAACGAGATGCTGAGAATTTGCCGCGATGCAAATTTAGACAGACAGAGAACTAAGATGCCCATCGGCTATCAATTTTTCGCCTTTGTCTTGTCTTTGATTGGCTCAAAAAGATCAAGTGCTTCCGATGCGCTTTGGCGCACACTTAAACAGCTCTGAAAAACCGATACATCAAGACCAAAACCCAAGACAATTCGCTCAGTCACAAAACGTAAATTTGGACTCCATTCCAGACGGCAGTCGTTCCAGACAGCAGAAGAATTTAAGTATTTCGGTTTCATTTTTCAGGAAAATTGTACCATCCTCGAAACAGAGTGCTCCGTGCGTTCCCTTACAACGAGCCAGGTCAGCGCCGTCCTCTGCCAGCGCCATCTCCCGAAGAAGTACATGAGGATTTGGGCAACATACGACCGAGACCCTTCCGAGTCGCAGCGCCGGAGGAGCGTGTTCAAACGGACGGGGGAGGAAACGTGCTCGTATATACAAAAGGACATAATTTGCAACAGTACGAGAAGACCCGTACACACAGTTGTGTTGCGTAACGACTGATGTGTACGTGTGTGTACGTGAGAGACAAGAATGTGTGAGCGATAAATGTGTGAGTGAGTTTTTATTTCCGTTTGACTGCAATTTTTGAAATGAAGACAACAATGAATTTTGAAACAGTCGACCCATTCGCAACTTCATGGTTTTCTCCATGCGCCTTTTTTGTCATGTTGGGGCGTTTGTGACCGTACGAGTCTGTCGGAGAGTCTCGAAACGTCGGGAAGAACGTTTGTTGCGAAGTGAAAGTTGCTGTTAGGAAGAAATCTGTTGATCAACGAAGACCTGAGAAATGGATTGCGCTCATATGAAATGTCTTGGTGTCGGCTCGGCGGGTGTCTATACTGCCTTGTGTTCTTGTTTCGTCGTTTCTGTTCGCGTGTCTCGATTCTTGATTGTTGAGCCATGTGGCTTTGAATTGGAAAACAATCACGCGAGATCATTTGATGCTTTGACGTGACATCTTCGGTTTGCGAGAAAAGGGAAAAACTTAAGAGTTTGTAGCCGAACTTGGGGAAAACAAAAAATTGTTTTCGGAACGCAAGGTATCGATTTTGGGATTTGGTGTTGTTTGTAGTCAGTAAATTTTCCGACGAGACTCAGCTTCGAAATTTGTGAACATTGGACAATGCGCGTTTGTCTTCTTTCGCGAAAAGCTTGTCTGGAAGAAAGTGTTGTACTCGTATGTTCGTGTGTGCGGGTTTTGAGTGTACTAGAAAAAAAAAATCGTGCACAAATAAATATTTCAAAAACGAAGTGTTGTCGGGTCTCATTCAAGCTGCGCGTTTAAATTCTTGCTTTTAATCTATTTATTCGTTCTTCACTGTACATGAATCACGCACGCATACCAAATAAATAAATAAATAATTTAAAAGTGGGGGGAGATACCTTGGAGCGACTAAATTGGCCGATTGGTGGTATTGGGTGTGTGTATATTATATATTTTCAAATTTCCTTATTTTGATTGTTTTAAGAAAATCTGCCTGTTGTAACTATATATAATTTTATAAATTGATATATATTTTTATATATTTCTATGTCCATATTTTGTTCTCTTTTACCTTGTATTATTTGAATCAAATGTCTATTGGATAATTTATGCAAATGCTGATGCATAGATGCTAAATTATTCTTCAAGATGTCTCTTTGAATTTTATATTTGTCACAATCCATGAAATAATGATGCAATGTTTCTTGTTTCTGTTTATTACATTGTGTACATAGGGAATTATTAATAAAATTGAATTTAAATTGATCTGCATTTAGCTTGCTGCATTGAAATCTTAATTTTAGGTACAAATTATCTATTTCTGTATCATATTTGTGTATATTTTTATGTTTATATTCATGTATTTCATATTTTTTGTGCATTTGTTCTAGGAAGTCTGAATAATTTGTTAACACTCTTATGTCTTTATGTAACATATTCCACATCCTTATCATTTTTAAATAATAGGAATTATAATATTTATTTTTCTTAGAAAAAATGACTTTTAGTTTTCCTTCATTTCTACCTACATTTTTAGGAAGGTTAAGAAAAAATGTTTCATATATTATTTTTGGGGTTTGAGTTAATTTTATTTTTGCAAACATTGTTATAGATAAATAATTTGTTCTGTCTTGAAATTTATTCCAACCCAATTCTTGGAGCAACTTTTCTTCTGATAGAAATCTATTTCCATTAACAATTATTATGGCACATTGGTAAATTAACCTTGTAATTCTCTTTACATTTTTCTGAGTTGCATTAATATAAAACATAGAACAATAATCTAGTACTGAGGCTATAAGTCCTTTGTATATTTTTTCACTACTTTGGAAGTCAATTCTTTTTCTGATTAATTTGAACATATGTAATAACCTATTTAATTTATTTATTATATAATTAATATGATTTTCCCAATTTAAATTCTCATCTATGTACAAACCTAATTGCTTATAACTGTGTACTCTTTCCAATTTTTCAGTTCCAAAATATAGGTCTGGATATATTTGTTTATGACTATTGCTAATTATAATATATTTTGTTTTTGTTTGGCTGAACTCTAGTTTATTTTCCTTTGACCAATGTATTAGTTGATCAATGTCAAATTGTATTGCATTAAAACCTCCTTGTAAGTCATTTCTTTCAATTTTTTCAACCAATGCTGTATCATCTGCAAAAATGTAAGGATTTGTAATTAAATTATCTGTTATATCATGGGCAAATATACTCCATAAAAGGGTGGCTAAAACTGAGCCCTGTGTTACAGATGTTTGTATATGGTATTTTTCTGACTCATAACCATGTATTACACATCTACTGTATCTATCTGATAAATAATTTTTAAACCAGTGTAATTCTATGTTTTTAATTCCTAATGAATATAATTTCTGAAGTAATATTTTATGGTCAACTTTATCAAAAGCCTTTACTACATCCAAAAATAAAATTATACTGTCACAATTTTTGTCTAAATTATTATAAACTTGATGTAAAAGCATTGATAGATTATGTTGAGAACTAGATTTTCTTTTAAAACCATAATTATATTTATTTAACAAATTATATTTATCTAAATAGTTGTACAGAGTACAAAAAATTATTTTATCTAATAATTTTCCTATATTACTACATAGGGAAATTGGTCTATAATTCTCTCTTTTAAACCTAGAGTCTCTTTTATAGATAGGTGACCAATGTGATAATTTCCACTGTTTTGGATATACACTATGTATTAAACTATAGTTAAAAATATAATGTAATGGTATATTTAATATATGCCCTGTCTTCTTTAAAAATATGTTACTAATTTTATCAGGACCAGTAGCTGTATGAATATTTATTTTTTTAATGTTATCTAATACCATGTCTTTTGTTATATAAGGAAATTCATAATTAAATAATTGTGTTGGTAATACTGAATAATCATTTGTAGTATCATAAATACCATTATCATTTAATACTTGCTCTCCAAAATAGTCTCCCAATATTCTTACTTTATCAGAATCCTTTTTATAAATTTTCTTGTTATAAATTATATCACCTATGTTGGATTTTATTTTCCTTTTGAGTAATGTATTGCATGTATTCCAAAATTGTCTACTATTATAATTTCTGTTTTTTAAATTACTTTGTATTTTTTGGTAATATTTATTTTTTGTTTCTGTAATGGTTTTATTTAAAAGATCTTTACTATTTAAATATCTCTCTTTATTATAATTATTTTCTGTTATATTGTATGCTTTTTTATATCTTCTGGTTAGTACCATCAATTTTCTTATTTTGTAGTTTATCCATGGATTTTTCTTTTACTTAAAATAAAAGTTGGTATGTTAGTATTAAAATTAGTATTATTATTATTAGTATTTAAATTCATGCGTGCATGATCCCAGACAAACATGTCCAGGAAGCGGGGAGAGAAGAACGAGACAAATTCAATTATGAAAGGCAAATAGCCGTCTGGGCAACAGTTCGCAGAATCCCAGGAAAGCAAAACCTTTGACGCGATAAACTTTCGATAAACTTGATCACGGTCCACCTCAGCTCGTATACAAGCACGGCGAGCCGTGTGTATTGCAGACGCAGACTGCAAAAAAGGGCGAATTGTGGATCTGAGATGTGACAACTTGTTTTCTTGACTGCAGTGCGTGTTGACTTGCTCCACAAAAAGTACAGTTGTACGTCACATCAGCTGGCTTGTGCACCCTCCATAAAAGCCAGAATTCTCTTCTCCCGGATCCCATTCAACGTCCAGAACCGTGCTGCACAAAATGAACAAACTGATCATCGGAGTCGCTCTTGTACTGGCCGCACTCTACGTGACCTGCAGTAGAGCGAATACCATCACATCAGGTAAGAAAAAAACTTTTCTGTTCATTTTTGGAATCAAGTTCCGATTGAATACAAATGGATCAAATGGCGAACAAAAAACTTTCTTCACTTGAGGGCGTGGACACACCAGATCAGTTTTTGGAACAATGTCATTTCAGCGAATGGTTTTGGCAAACTTTTTGTTCCGTTCTTGCAACAAAAGACCTTTTTGGCACCAAATGCAAAACGATTCGGTGTGCTCAGGGCTTCAAATTTGTTCCGTTGTGCTTTCTCAGACGACAGTGCAAATGACTGAGGCAAAATGTGTACGTGTTTACTGCAAAGGACACACACAAATGCCACGGACAATTTCCACCGAAAACAACACAAAAACAATTGATGCTTGACATGACAGACAAATCTACGGCTTTTCATTGCGAGCAAACCAAAGTTGAAACCTCCATGGATGTTTCTCCGCAAATCCAAATCAAGGAACTCGAAATGTGATTTTGAACCATTCAGAAATTCTAGTTTCTTACCTGACTCAAAAATCGATTGCATGTGTTCAAAGGATGCCAACTCATCGACAATTGCGAGTTTTGTTTTTATTTTTGTCTGATTTGGTGCACTGAATGTGAACTTGGCACGCTGCTTGAATTTGAAAAGTACAAAACGTTTACGATTTTGTTGGAAAGAAATTTTCTGCAAACAAAATGACGGAAATCACACATTTTCTGACCAACTCTTTTCGCCTTCTGCATGAACACGCACTCAAAGGGTCAAATTGAACTGGTGCCGTTGCACAGGGGAAAAACGAGGCAGTTCCAATTGTACGAAAGATGCAAAAAGTCAAATCCTTTTTGTGCGCGCAGTAACATAATGTTTTCTTCAGAAATGTCCAGAAAAATCCACAAGTTTGTGGACATGCAGCGGAAAATGCAGCAGCTGCGCAAGAAGTCCACGCAGCTGCTCCAAGAGTTGGACCAGATTCAGAACGTCAATCAAGGTACAGTACACGCATGTGTCTGCATATCTCACTCTGTTGCCGTTTCTCCTTTCAAAGCGGGAATTATCGAGGGCCCTCCACACGAGGCCTACCGATGTGACTGGAATGGACGGACGTGGAGGTGGAAGTGTACGCCCGCCCACGATGTTTCCATCTCGTCCAACCGCAGTGCGTAAATTGTGTATTCGGTGCCGAAAATGCCGCAGACATTCACATTTCTTCTTGATCGTGATCATTACAATGGGTGTCGAATTCAAGCAGCACTTGTGATATTTTGCTGTCCGTCACAGGATTATCGTCTCGTACGCAAACTTATGGTGTTTGATGCACTTTGTGCGCACGTTTGAGTGTTCATCGAACTGAAGCTTCGTTGATGTTGGAGTCCTGTTCTTTTTCTGATCCTCAACAATGCACAAAAACTGTCACTGTCTCGTTACAGCGCAAGAGGCGTGCTCAGAGACCGGCGCGCGGCGTCACCCCTGCGCGGAAGCGCACGGCGGCAGCGTTGTGGCTGTTCTGAATGGCACAACGTTCCTGGATCTGGGCAACAAGGTACGTTGGCTACACTCAATTGTGTACCGCTTGATAACTCTGGTTTGAAGCAAGCCACGAAAAGTGCCGAACTTTTTTTGCTTTTCTGTTTAGTGTGTGAACAACAGGGCCCAATTGAAACTGGTGAAACCTTTTCTTGCACTCAAGTGAATCCAGAACTGGGATTGTGCGGGTCCACTGATGTTTGAGAGTCAAACTGGAACTTGGTGTTGGAACACACAACAACAACAACAACAACAACAACAACAACAACAACAACAACAACAACAACAACAACAACAACAACAAAACGTTTTGCACGTTTGAACTCGGCGGCACAAAATTATTCTCCGGGCCCAAATCATTTTCTGTCATTGGATCGCAACCTGACTCTTGTTTGAACCGTCCACTTGTCCTTTTCAGTCAAACCGGCCGTGGACGACGCCGATGCGAGGACCGTGCCGAGGAGCGCGGTGCATCTCTCTCGAAGAGGCCAACGAGCTGAGCGCACTCAGCTGCCTCAGTCGGAACCAAATTTGGGACTGGGGGCCCTACAACGCCAGTCTGGCGCCCTCACTGTGTGAAGGACCGCAACCGGACTTCGGCTGTCTGATCATGCGCAAACAGTCGAAGCCTGGACAATCACCTCGTTACTGTCTCAGGAAGGTGCAGTGTGAAGGACACAAAAAGAGGATCCACCAACTGGTGGCGCTGGAATCGAGCAACTAACAATGTACTTGCGTCACACTGCGTGATAAATCACGGACCACGTCGCAAAAGCACAGAACTGTTCTGCATGCAGTCGTTTTTCCGGACCGCGTGCCCAACAATTGAACTGCAGGGATGTCACTGTTTCTTAGATCTCCTGTACACAAGTATTTATTTCATCGAGATATGATCTCATGTATGTTTGTGTGTATGAACGATTCCTTGCAATGTTTTTGACAAATTTTGAAACGCACATTTTGGCGACACTCATGCACCCCAACCCAGCCGTCAGTTTCGGTACAGATGTTTTTTTTCTGCGAACGAGTTCATTTGACATCTACCGGTAGTTGGGAAAGACCCAGGTTGTACTCTTTTACAAGTTGGAATCGGGTCCCATCGGTTTGTTTCCTTTGTCAAACGGTCATCCTGTGTGTCAGGAAAGTCGAGTCGATCAAAAAAATAATCCAGTCATGTGGCTTCGGAAGAGTTCGACGTTCTGGAAGCTCGTCAGTTTGGATGTACATGGAATCTTGGAACTTACAAAAGCCATCACTCAAGAAGTAAGCGCAAAAACAATTGAAGATCCGTAGACCCGTAATGTTTTCATTCTCTCGCAACGCGGCAAACTTCACAGGACGAAATGGATCGTTCTTTGAACATCAATCCGGTGTGCACGGGAACATGCACTCAAAATGAACGTGTTTTTGTAATTACAAATCAGAAAGACGAATATATGTGTACGAAATGTGAATTGAATCTCTGGAGGATCCGCGATCGGGCTTGGGAGAGGCGCAAGACATCGGTGTCAGTCTGGGTCTGACCGTCCGAGGCTCAAAACTTGGAGGGGAATCATAATTATTTCAGGATGTCAAGCGGCCTTCACTTCAACAACATCATGTAAAAAGTAAAAAGTAAAGTAAAAACACTTTTCAGGGTTTGGGCCCTGGATCTGCTGGACACAACACTTGGCCGTTGAAGTTTTTATGTGCATGTTTGATTCGAACTTGTCTTGCACTTTGGCCAACATTTGGCAAACGTCATGAAGGAGTCGAAATTCAATGAAACCAACGTTAATTCAAGTTCACTACTAGCACACAGATGATACGTTTTGTACTCTCCCATTGTGGAGAAAATTTCAGAACCAGAAGAAGTGATTGTGTTTTCTGCAGGATACATGCTGGTTTGCGTCAAGGCATACGGGCGCCGGTTCAAACAGTATCGACGGAATCGAGGTGCACGCTAACGTCACACAAGACAGCGTTATAAGTTGACAAAAGACCTGTTAACAAGACCAATAAATACATGTTAAATAATTGTACAAGATAGTGTGTGCAGATCTGAAGTTTTTCTAACACATGCGAGCCATATACCGTACGTGCAAATGGAACGGTATCTTTCATTGCAGAAGAGAACCTGTGGTTGTTGGGAAAAGTCGGTCATGTTTCAAACACGAAAGACAATTGATAACCCAGTACAAAAATTCAAAAACCCATGTGGTCAAATGGCGTTCGTAAACGAAGATGCAGTTTACAATGGAAACATTGCATGTGTATAGCAAGTGATGGTTGTCTCTAGCACCGCTGTTGATCAAGTCTGGCTCCAGCGTGCAGTTGTGCACGCCTTGTCAAGTGCCATCCACGGAACTTGTGAAAGACTGTGAAAGACTGAAGTTGATGAAAAGCTACCAAAGGCTTCAAGAGTCGTACACACCGTAAACATGAATGAAGTCGCTGCCCTGCGCGCGACCATGTTCCTTTCTTTTGCTCAAATCCGAACCGCAACAAACGTCTCAAGATTGATAAAATTCCCTCAGTTGCGCTCTGACTTGAACGGGAAACAAAATCAAATGGATTCGGGCAGAGTAAATGACGTTTTGTTGATTTGTTCCCACAACAAGCGAACAGCACCCTCTTTAACGTTTCATCATTCAAAGCGCCTCTGACTCTGTTCGCCCGCGCGTCGTGCGGACGGCAGGTCAACTGTCGATGGAGCCGATGGGGATGGCGAGCGCCTTGAACCACAGCTGCAGCTCGGCGCGGAACTGGCCCCAGTAGGGCAGCTCCTCCGCCACGTTCACGCCCGGGTTGGCCGGGTCCCGGACCAGCGGGCACGGCGGTTCAAACTCCACCGGGTATTTGTCCGGCAGGTAGTACGTGCTCCACGACATCCTGCAACAAATAAGTTGGTTTATTATTGGGACGTCGGTCGGGTTGGACAACCCTCATCAACAAGAATGCTACGCATAACAAGAATGCTACGCATAAAAAGCGTGTGGTCACATAAACGTTCGTTGTTCATAAATGCCTGCCTGATCATTTAAAAAACAAGTTTCTAGATTCTGGCACAATTTTTTCAGAGGTACTTTGGCTCCTGGCAGCCA
>JAAUXT010126977.1_pt1 | contig 13942 bp, 17 predicted proteins | sample 7278171 | NCBI WGS metagenome assembly JAAUXT01 (sample SAMN14350112, study PRJNA611818) | marine sediment metagenome | isolation source: surface marine sediment (1.8m) | place: French Polynesia: Moorea | collected 2018-08 | reverse complement strand
GGGGGAAGGGGTGGGGGCAGGGATGGGGGCAGGGGCGATGGCCAGGGTTGGGGGTAGGGTTAGGGGTCAGGGTGGGGACAGGGCTGGTCGCCAGGGGTAGGGGAAAGGGTGCAATGGACAGGTTGCTTCAGCCTGGTGTGGGTGGCTCCAGGCTGGGGGCTGGTTGTCCCGGGGCGGGTCCTCTCTGAAGCCAAGGGGGACTCTAAGGGGTAATGGCCAGGGGGGTGCTCCTACTGAGCACCCCTAGCCTGGGAACAGGGGGCCAAGGTTAGTTCTAGCCTTTGGTTGGGGTCCTGGAATAATACAGCTTGGGGGCAGGGAGACGTGGCCTGTTCGTTTCTGTCAGAATGTCCAAGTCCAAGATGGCAGACAACCATATTTCGCAGGACTGGTGGCGCCCCCCCCCTTGAGGCTCCTCCCCCGCCAGCTCCGCCCCTGTGACACCACCACAGGTCCCGACCGCAAGATGCTCCTCTTTTCATCAAGACGACAAACTGAATCGGCCATTCCTTCACCCCGAGCCGGCGCCGCCCGCCACCTGTTTATGCTCCCCACACATAAAAATGATAGGTCAGTGACAAGGTGTCTGGCCGCGGCTTCAAACACTCCCTCCCCTCACCCCCCAACAGGGCAGAGGACGCATTAATTTAGCAACTCCCCATGTTTGAGCATGACAACGCTTTCACAAGTTTCCGCTGACCATTTGTTCGCCAAGATCCAAGGGCAGGTTTTCCTTTGACAAAAAAAAGACTCCTTCCCCAGAAACACCCTGTTTTTCAAGCAAAAGTTTTTCTTAAAAAACACAAACAACAGAAACAGCCAATTTTCTAAACATCTTTGAGCGGATTGAGACAAAAACACAACCCGACATCTGAAGAGCCCTCGTGCGACAAATTAGCTCCTTGTGAACGTCGCTACCATCAAATGCCAATTTCGGGAGGGAAACAAAGTGACGGATGCGTTTTGAAATGTAATTAAGACGCGACTCGAGTCGAAGAGACTCGTTGAAAACAGTTGTCGTTTTCCGTCTCAATTTGGAGCGGTGAGGGAGAGGTAGCGGAGGACCTGGGGCCGCGGGCGAGATTCAATACGAGTAAGTGGCTTTGCTATCGATAGCGGAGAGGAAGGGGAAGGGTGGATCCAGGGGCGCGTGTGTGTGGAGGTGGTGTGTGTGTGTGTGTGAGTGTGTGTGTGTGTGTGAGGGAGAGAATGGGTCAGGCGTGAGGGAGCTGAGGAACTCATTGTCATCCAACAGTTGAGAGAGAGGGCGACGGAGAGAGGGAGAAAACAGGAAGGGACACTCGTCTCTTTCGTTATCTGGCCCTCACTTTCGCAGCTGTGGCTATGTGCGGGGCAGGCATTGGGGGTGTCGTGAACACTCTGAACCCACTGGAGTGCCAATTCAAATTCCTTGGCGCGAGCCCAATGAGTGAAAAACTGTGCTTGCAGCACACAAATTACAAGTGTGAGTGGCACAAAAATCGGGCTGGAGGAAATTTTTGTTTTGCGTTGGGGAAGGGGGGGCTCTTTTTTGGGCCCCTGACCCCTGGATCCGTTGTTGTGAGAAGAACAGCTGCGCGGCTCCTTCGCGGACTCTGCTGACAAGCCACGCCGTTCTCTCAGCGTTCTCTTTGCGCAGCTCGAGATGCGACTTTAAGCTGAGTGTGAGAGTGTGAGAGTTCTTCTCCTTCTGCATTGCGTGTGTCGATGTGTGCGGGAGAGGACACTTTGTGGGAGAGAGTTACTGGAGTCGCGTTCGATTTGGGATGTTGTTTTGTTTTCGACTGTGTGATGTTTTTCAGTTGTTGCACAGAACTGACAAATGAAGACATTCCGTCTAAAAAGGCAAAATAACAAAAAAGAGGTGCACACTGCCCAGAACATGTAACACCAGTGTCCGTTCTCAACACTGCATGTTCCCTTGTGTACAATCTTCGGAAAGCTATTCTGAGACACATGCGCGAGTGAGTGAAACGTTCTGTGATCGTGTGAGACAATGGTGTGACACGCATGAAAGTCACACTTTTCAAATTGTTTCACACCTGTCACACTTGTTCACTCCAGTTGACACGTTCTCATTCTCTGCACAACAAAAGAAAAGACCTGACTGCAAATATAAAAAGAAGAGAAAGCTCAATCCTTATGTTGTGGTCAATGCCTTTTGCAACTCGGGCAACAACAAAGATCGAGTTTTCTCTTCATGAATGTCATCCTCGTATTCTTGAGATCAAATTGCGCAGAGTGACTAAATTGGATCAGAAATCGTTTACCAAAATTAGAGTCAAACAAATTTTTTGCAACGTCCACAAAAATTGCTGGCAGGCTACAAAAGGGGAATGTGTCATGCTTAGGGACGTCTGTGTGGTACCATTTGAGCATATACATGCACGTGAATGTTGGGAGGATTCAGAGTTCTCCTTTGGTACGTCCTCCCTGGGGGTCTTTTGCGTACCCTCCGCAACGCAAAATTTGTACCTTGGCTTGCAAGGCCTCTGCCTCTTGCACCGCACGGGAAACTTGGGTTTGGTTGAAACTGGAGCCATAGCTGCTCTTGTACGTTCGAGTACAGGAACTCAGTACGTCCTTCAAATACTCTTGTGCGAGTACAAACTACGTCTTTTGAATGTTTGGTTGCGCCAACCAACCCAGGATGCGCGCCTTTTCATTCAAATTTGAGCACCTGGATCGGACCCTGGATTCCGGACCTGGACCCCTGGATCCCCTAACGCTCCCTCCCATATGCGCAGCAGTTGGTTTGTCCCATTTCGCTCCTCGCTGCGGAACAGACCTTTTTCTGTCAGGGATTAGAGTCGCAGCAGCACGTGGCTAATCCCCCATTAGGGGTAATATCGCTCACTGTGGGTAACGACCACGTGGACTCAGCGGTCCGGTGGACGGGGAGAGGCTCCCATCTGCTGACCACAGTTCCACTCCATACTGCAAGTCTGGAACTGTGTTCAGTTTCCATTTGCTTGCGTACATGTTGTGCAAGTGATGTTTTTGCACAGAATCCAACTTTTCTATTCTCCAAAAGTTTCAATGAAGCTGTTTGGCCAACAAACTTTTCTGACCCCCCAGAAAAAGCTTCTGAGTGTTCATTGGCATCAGTTGCAACTTGAAGCCACGATTTCAGACCAATCAGAAAACAGCTCATCAAAACAACAGGTCTGTAAATCATCACAATCATTGGCTCTTTGTTCAGAAGACAGAGCTGTACACAAGAATGGCGTACTTTGAACGAACCACACACGCGCACAAAAAAGTTCAAGTTTGCCTCTTGGAATTATCACAAATTTAGATTCGCGCAGACAGATGTTGTCTCGAGCCTCTTCGCGGAACACCCCTTTGATTTGGCAGAAACAAAAGAACCTGGGATGGAAATGTCACAAAGCGTCGCGCTGTCGTCATCGCAGGAACGTTTTGTGCTGCTCCCCAAACATTGTGGAGTTCGCTGCATTGTTGTCAGAGTTCGTTCCTCTCTATCTCCACACCGGTGTCGCAGGTATTTCTGACGACCGCAACTTTTTGACGTCATCAAAAATATATACCTCAAATAGCCCAGGTATTTTCAACCACCACCCAGGAAATTTTGACTGCCTGTGGTCAAGAATCCCCAATTGACTGCCAGTAGTAAATTTTTCGTGGGCATTTTTCACTCCCCTGAGGGTGATAATATTTTGAGTGTGGTTAAAATTACCTGAATTCAACTTGGGAATTTTGACCACCAATGGTCAAACGTTCCCATCCAGTGGTCCAAAGTACCCAGAATTTTGGGTTCTTGAGACCTTTGACTGTGGTTGTCAAAAATCCCTGGGCGTCAAAATTGCCTCTTACACCGGGTGAAAGTTGTGTCTGCTTCCCACGTGCTTTCTGCTTTGTTTCTTCAACCTGCGTCTGCTTTATTTCATCAAGCTGCCTCTACTGACAACCCTCCAGTGTTGGAGAGGAGAAATGAACATCTCCGAGTCTGCAGTTCAGGATGATAATCAGACACAAGTGTACTGAAGTTCTTCTGGCAATAGCTGAACAGAGACACTTGTGCATGATCGAGATCTGGTCATCTTCCGCAGTGGACTGGCCCTTCAGAAGAAAAGTGGACTTGTGCAGTGATGGTGGCGTAGGGCGTGCCGGAATAGCAGGGTACTCTTGATCTGATTGAGACACCTTTGAACACAGTGACAGTCCAAGGGGACCTTGTGGGGCCAGATCACCCTGGCCTCTGGAAAATTGATTTTCTCAGCAATTTTACATTGCAAGTACAACGTTTGTCCTTTCCAAGAAAATCTTGCATCCTGAACTTTCTCTGCACAAACCTCGCGTGTTGTGTTCTGCAGGGACAAGGGTGATGCGCGTCTTTTTTCGCGCTGACGTCAAAAATTCCACCATTGGGTTCAATTTTGCCGCCGACGTCAAGAAAATGACCGCGCGTCACCAATGTGAAAACCACCAAAGTCAGCCTGACCAGAATGTGTGTTATCCGCCCTTGATGCCCATGAGTCTGTTGTGCCATATTTGACCAGACTGACCAGTGTCTGAACCCGCCCTTGGCCATGTTCATCTGCCGTATTCTGCACGATGTCTGCCTTATTCGGTCAAAAATCATTGGTGTTTTTGAGATGCGTGTGTTGAATGTCACCAGGGCTGCGATGCGGTATGCGTGTGTGTGAAAATTTTGCTTGGTGAACCTTCCCCTAATCCTCTCCACCTTTGTACTCCTCAGGTACTGTGGTGCTGGGGGAATGCGAGTTCCATTCTCATGTGATCTCCTTTGTTGTGCCACCCTGACCAGACCCCAGACCCCAGACCCGGCACTCACTCTTCATTGTCTCCTTGTTTGTACTCCTCAGGTACTGCGGTGCTGGGAGAATGCGAGTTCTTTCCTCAGTGATCCACATCCTGCAACCACTCTTCACCATTGTCATAGACTGAACATTGTGTTCCTCAGGGATTGGTGTGCGGGGGTAGTGCGCGTCTGTCAAGTCACACTGACCAGACTGACCAGAACCAGGACCCACCCTTGACCTTCTCCATTTCTTTGTACTCCTCAGGTACTGCGGTGCTGGGAGAATGCGAGTTCCCCCGCTTCCTACGCGACCCTCTGCCGGACGGGGCGGAGCGCTCCTGGGTCACCGAGACCAAGTTCATAGACAACACCGACCTGTGGGAGACCCAGCTCGAGGTGACGGTCGAGGCGCGGGAGATCGTGGCTAAACTCAAGTACAAGGCGCAGTGCCATGACTACACGGGGACGGTGCCCTGCTACCAGCGCGAGGTGCAGTACAGACGCTTCTGCCTGACGCATGATGGGGACAATAGATACAGAGTTCAGCACGTCAGTAACGGGTGAGTACCGTGTTCAACCGTGTCGCACCCCGTGTGTGAGGCGCACGTCAAATATGGCCTTGATTTTCTGGTTTCTGGTCCCATTGAAACAAAAGTGATCACACGTGTAGATTTCAGTGTTTGAATGGGCGGCTATTGTTGACACGGAAAGGGGGGTGGTTATCGGAGAGGGGAGATTTCGCCCTGCAAGGGGTGCAAAGATGCACCCCTTTTTTGATGCATAATTTTTGAGGGAAATTGTGCGTCTTGTGCACAGGTGGATACTGTAAACTCTGGTTCACGCAGAATGCGTCACGCATTGCTTGCGTCCACATAGAAGTCAATGGGCGCTGCGTCATTCTTTGCAGCGAAGCACCCACCGAGCTGGCGTGTAAACGCATTCAATGTGAACACAACCCATCACATGGAAAAACAACGGGTGTGTGCGCACTTTTGTTCGTGCAGTGCACGTAATGTCGAAGCACTGTGCGTGGAAGACTGCAAGAAAAAGCCAGCTCCACCTGAGATCGCAGAGCCGAGTTGCTTCTTTCATTCATACAGCAATGTTTCTGGCGACATGGCAAAGCGCGTCTATGATTGAAACCCGACGCTTGTGGAGTCCTGTCCACCCGCGCCTGTCTCCTTCTCCTGATGCGAATCTACAGACTCCCGACAGCTTTCTGACATCTGCTTTGGGAACTTGGTTGAGAAGATTTTCATTTTTTGCTTTTCATGCAAAATTACAAAAATCTCCCAAATTTAGCAACATCTCCCCACAAATCAAAAATCTGCAGGGAACATGGCCACAAACAAGAAACCACGTGTTTCAAACTTTCTGCTTCGCTGTTTCTGAAGTGCGAAAAATGGCACTTGCTTGTTTCTTGATAAAAATCACAGTAGCATCATCTTCAGAAAAACTGCAACAGAAATTGCATTTTAACAGCTTCTTAACATCCAAATGCGCAAACAATTTTTCAACGCTTGAAAACAGAGATAGCAAAAGCATCCTCAGACACAGCAGTCTCAATATGATTCTTCCCATGCAGTAATGAACACTCACTGCGGGATGCGGAGATTCAAGACTACCGCTTCCAAATTAAAAATCCTTTGGAAAGTGTCTCGCGGAACCTGCCTTCCGCAGATGGGAAACGTTTAGTCGCAGATAAAAGCTCTGCGTAGAGAGACAATGGGCGCTAAGTGAATTTGGAAACAAAAAAGTCTACGGCAGACTCGCTCACTCGCTCGGAAGCAGACGGTTTTGAGCGGCATTCGTGCAGCTGCATACGGAATCGCGCTGCAGCCGCAGACCCAGTGACGGAACAACCTGTTGCCAAGTCAAACAGTCAAACAACCCAACTTTTGTGGCCAGCCCCCCCCCACCCACCCCCGTGGCCGAGGTTATTGATGTGGTGGTCTTTTACTGAGAATATTGTGGACTTGGAAGAAAAAGGGAAGAATCCTTGTTTTTTGACATTTTTGGCGAAAAAAAAATTAAGATCAACGCCACAAAGAATCTCCTTGCAGTATTTCAAGCAAGGTGTACAAACAGTCGGAGCTGTCTTGGTCGTGTTCCAAAAGACAAACCATTCTGATGGACCTGGGGCCGTCTTCCCTTGGGGACACATCCATCCAGTACAAGAAGGGATCCACGGGGTGAGGATCCGGCCCCTCAAAACCCTGATTTTGCCCTCGGGTGCAAGAAAAGTTGCCCTGGGCAGGAAACCCCCCCACGGCGTGAGGGTCCGACCCCCAACCCAAGAAAATAGATCTACCGCGTGTTCGCACCCCTCGTTTTTCCCTCGAGTGAAAAATGCTTGAAGTTGCAGTTGTCCTTGGTAGTCAGCCCCCCCCCCCACCTGGAGAGATTATGGATCCAAGGCGTGCAGTGTTGGAACATCAAAAGGTGCTGCGGTCGGGTCCCGTGTGAAAGGTGAATCCACCGCATCGCGAGGCGGGAGGCAGAGGCGCCACGAACCCTGCCAAGTCCATTTAGCTGATCAGTGCTGGCACCGTGTTGACAGAGCGTGTCTGTGACAGGTGTCGAGGGAGGGAGGGAGGGAGGGAGGGAGGGAGGGAGGGAGGGAGAGTGAGAGAGGGAGAGAGAGAGAGGGGAGGGAGACAGAGAGAGAGAGAGAGAGAGAGAGAGAGAGAGAGAGAGAGAGAGGGCAGGGAGGGAGAGACAGAGGGATGGATAGACGGAGGGACGGACGGAGGCAGGCCTGGACGGAATTGTTTCATCCCAAGACGGGAATCCATCCATTTGCGAATGTGACTGGAAATACCTCGTGTAGTTGTGCGGCGGCTGCGTGACGCCTTTGAGACGCTGCCGCAGCCGCCGCTGACAACGACAAAAAGTTGCGCCGTCGCCCGGCAGCGCGAAATGCCACTTTTCATTCCCGCTTCGCAGGAAGTTTCAATTCAATGCAGCCAATACAATTTCCTCAAGTTTAGAATTGTTATTCTGTTGAAACATTGCAAACAGAAAAGAAATTGCGTGAAGATGGAGTCAGGAGTCAGTTGATCTGGTTCTTGAACTTTCGAGGTGCGCATAAATGCAATAGCCGTGCAGGCGCGTTTCTTCTTGGACATTTTGAACATTTTTGTGTCTTTCTTCTTGCAGGAGGACTTACTACACGTGTATGCGGTTCATTCTCAGAAACAAAAGCATTGTGCAGGTCTGGACCGGTGAGTGTCTGAATATTCCCTTGTCTTTAGAAAATCAGAAAGACAGGTCGCGCACCCCAGAGGGAGGACGTGCCTTTTGAGAACCTGTTGACTTCTTCTCTGCAGACTTGGCAGGTTGTTTCCTTTGGTCCTGATTTCTTTCCAGGAAGGAAGGAACACACTCTCACTCCTTCACGCACGCACACTCGCTCACTCATCACTCACATTCTCTGGAACTCATACACACCTTCTCTCTCTCTCTCTCTCTCTCTCTCTCTCTCACTCTATCTCTCTCTCTCTCTCTCTCACACACACACACACACACACACGTGTGCGGTTTCTACCTCTGGGTCTTTCACTTGAACTCATTTTTCACACAATGTGTCCCAACACACAAACGCACACATGCACGCACACACACTCACACATAGCATTATCAATCTCTGTCTCTCATCTGAACTCCTTTTCACTGATTCACACACACACACATACATACATGCACACACACACACACACACACTTTTATGTCAGTGCGAAAACAACTCAAACCCATCAACTCTCCCTCACCCGGTGCAAAGAAGCCATATAATTAGATTCTCTCACAAGAAACAGTTAATTAAATTTGTGGGATCAAGGTTGGGCTTTGTCACTGCACAGAAGCTGTGTCACACTGAGACAACAACCCTATAATTAAAGCCCTGTAGCCACACATGACAAATTGTGCAGTTAAGACGCCTCCCTTAATGGGATTCGCTGGTAATTGGGCAAATAAGCGGCAGCGCCAAGCCGCGGACCCACGGACCTGGCGATTGATTGCTGTGTCCCGTATAGGGTCCGGACACATACAGCCCCTTCCTGCAGAAAACTGCAGGGACGTGTGGACAGTGTCATTCTGGGGGTGTTTGTCGTCTGCAGTAGGCTGTGTGAGGCAGGGTCTCCTGCAGTTGCATGGTGCCTCCTGCTGTGAGGTGGTCTTTGAGCCCAAGTGCTGTGTCTGCAGACGCTTAATGAAATACAGTGCTCCAGCGATTGAGGATCCAGGGGCAGGTTGTTTGAAGAAGGGTTTCTTGAGTCTGGTGAAGCCTGCAGTTTGGGACACAGCGAAAGAGCAGTAAAGAGACGGTCTTTCACACACACACACGCACACACACTACTATGGCAAGCAAGTCATTCAGTCAGTGTGTGTGTGTGTGTGTGTGTGTGCGTGTGTGTGTCTGTTTGTCTGTCTGTCTTCTGTCTGTCTGTCTCATGGAAATGCAAAAGCTTTCAAACAGCAATACCATCAACGGCAAAGTTTTCGTGTGCATTTTCCGTCCCTCTCGACATAGAGTGCGAACACTCGCCGCATCACAAATCGAACGGCCTCATTGCTATGCTAATCCCCAGCCTTTCACACTCTCTCGCTGTCTGGATCAGTAGTGGAGTGGGGAGACTTGTCGGGCTCTGCAGTGTGTGTGATACTCAACAGGAGCTGAGCTGTTATGGTATTGACACGGGTCTGGCACGGGGCGTGAGTAAAAAGAGAATCACAGCGCATAACAACAGGGGGTTGCCCCCCAACTCCTCGTCTCCCAGGGCAACGCAACACTGCGTAATCCCAGATCCCAATATTTAGCTTCAACAAACTTGTATAAAGAACCCCCACCCCTCCTCCCTTCCCACTTCCCAGATTACTTGTTTGCAACAATTTCAGGCAGCGACGATGATTCACGGCTTTTTGTTTGATCAGCTTGACGGGAAGTTGACGCATATTTGACCCAATTTGCATTTTGATGTGTGAAAAGTTCCAGCGGCGCCGTTGGTTTCATTTGCGCATGCGCGTTTCACATGCGCATCTCTCGAGGGACTCCGAGACTTTGTCGACTTTATGTTCTCGCGCCTTTTGTGGATGGTTCTCATCTGCGTCTGTGGCAGAGTTTGTGTTCCGTTGAAAGAACAGGGGGCGGATCCAGGGTAATCTTTCTTTTTTGGGGGGGAGGGGCGACCGACCCCCTTTGTCAGGACCGACTTCTTTCACTTGGAAAGATGTGATGTTTGAACGAAGTGCACCTGTGGCATAAAATTTTGTGCGCAATTTCATGGGGGGGGGGGGTTGTGGGGTGTCCGGATCACACTCAGTGTGATCGTGAAGAAAGGTGGAGAAAATGGCAAGATTTCTTCAGAAATTATGAAAAAGTGACGATTTGCTTGGGTCTTTGCAGCGCTGCACTCAGACGAGAACCACGAGGACCTGTGTTCGGACCAGCAGCTGACGCGCAACGAGTGGCCCTGGATCTGTGAGTAGCTTCTTCATCTACATATATTTCCTTTCCAGATTCTCGTTTGTCTTTCGTATCGCTAGAAATGTCTGGTGGATCCAGGATTGAGAATCACGCGGTGATGGGTGCGGGCACACCTTGATGAGCAGCCCAAACACCACCCGGAAAAAGGCCCAAAAACCCCCCAAAATATTCCTGTGGTGTTTCGGAGGTCAAGGGGTGGGGGTGGACCCTTTGCCCCCCCTCCAGATCAATTGGGACAGGAAAATGAACGCTTTGTGACAACACATTTTTACCCAAGGTTGTTCTTTGCCACCTGACCCAAAATCCCCGCGCCAGTGAAAATCTGAAGCCCCCCCCCCTACGCCCTTGGAAAAATATCTTGCTTTTTCCTCACACAATGCTACGAACACAATGAATCTTCACATTTCTTTTCCGACATTTCCGGAGACAAGGCCTTGCTTTCTTGACACAATTTCTTTCCACAAAGGACCAATCCCGAAAAAAAAGACAATTTCCTATACAGTCTCCAGATCCGCTTTCATGTGTTGCCTTGAAAAAATCAGAGTCGTCCTCCACCCACTGGAGAGTCCCCGGCCCCGCGCCTCCCGCCCCACTCCACACCTCTCCATCCCGCTCTTATGCCATTAAACGACGATCATCCACCATAACAACCCGCTAAGAACCGGGTGAACAGCGTTATGTATCCAACAATACGACTGCGATTACGCCTGGCTCAGGCCTATGCAATATTAATGCATTTCTCTGCTGTTGTATCGTGCGGATAAAGACCGGTTCCCTGCATATGTTTTTTGCTATTGCAGCTCCGGTGCTGGAAGAATGGGCTTTCTGCCCCGTATCCGGAGGCTTTGATTTCAGAACTTACATGCATGACAGGCGACAGGTAGGTTATTGCGGGGGCATCTCTATCAAAATGGGGTTGTTGCCTCCCATAGGCAGAAGACGTCCCTCTGTGACCACGTGATCCGGGCGAGGCATTCTGACCCGGAACACACACGAGTGACTTCTCCGATGGTGCCGTTGCCTGTCTGGACTCTGGTTGGGAGACCTCAGTGTTTTCTGGACTAAGGCCTCCCACCACCGGGTCCACGGCTGGAGACCAGATGTCTGAGTCTGACACAAGTCCCTCGGTACCGGTGCTGTCTCAGGAGCAGGAGGCCTGACGTCTGTTGGCAACGAAGTCCTCTCAGAACTGCTACACCGGGCATGTTTTGGCGTTTTGATTTGGTCGTGCCTCTGACCCACGGAGCAAATGTCTCTTCGCGTTTGTGTGAGGTTTGACGCCACTCGGGTCTATTTGGAGACGTATGAAGCCAGACTCACGGTGTGTCCACTTTGAACGTCATTAAAGCCTTTTACAGCGAGGAGAATTCAGGCCGGCTGGGACAGTGATTAGAGTGAGGAGAATTCAGGCCGGGTGGGTCAGTGATTGGTCTCATTGGGCAAAGTGGTGCAGTCCGCGGGAAAATCAATTGGGTGCAGGTCCTAATGAGGTGTTTTCTTTTGCCTTTACAAACGTTACTCTTTTCTGGTCATCCACTTCCAGCTACCCCTGCTTGTGGTCAGTGTTCTTCTTTGCTCTGGGGGTATGGCCCCAGTGCCTCACCTGAAGAGATTGGGGTACGTAGGGTACAGGACAAACTCGTATCAATTGCGCGGGGTGTCCTGGGAACGTTGATCGAACGCGCCCATTGACTGCGCACACAGAACGGAAAAAGAACACGGGTTTTCACACAGGCAGATGCGTGGGCGTCAAATTTAACATGATGCCCAAATGGAGAGCACAAAAATGGTCCAGTCTATTTATGCCGTCGCGTCAAAATTTGACGCAGCGTCATCTGTGTGAAAACTCCAAATCTGTCACCTCGCGCACCTGAGCTAAATCACTGCTCATCCCCTTGTGTGACGTTCTGACGTTCAGCGTCCGTGTACTCGTTTACACCTCCTTCTGACGTCAAACGTCAAATGACATTGAACGGCGGTTGCACGTACCGTGTTCACCCGTGTGCAAGACGCACCTTTCCCCCCCGAAATTCAGCATCAGGAGAATGGGTCCAAAACTTTGTGTTTTTAGCATTGTTTCAGTGAGACTTCGGTTCCAGCAAACAGTCAAGCAAACGTCCGGCCCTTTGCCAAGTGGGCGACACAGATACCATTTGGTCACTTGACATTGGGTTTCGGTGAAAATGGGGTTATTTGTGCCACTGATCTGGCTATTTGGGGCACTGCACGTTTGCAAACATAGGCCGTCCTAAAGTTCTTCTCGTACTGGGGTGCAACTTACACACAGGTGAATCCGGTGCGTCAAACACAAGGTACGCCTCACAAACGGGCGAATACGGTTGTATCTTAGACCCTTTTGTTCTCTCTCACAGAAACTGTGCCATAAGGAATGGCTGCCGTCTCGTGTGGAAAGCGAGTGCGTGCGGGGGGACGGCATCGTCTTCAGCTTCCCCGAGAAGGCCTGCAGTCCCTTCTACGAGCACAGACAGAGTAAGAGGATTTGTCGCGCATGCGTCATGATAGCTTCACTTCAAGGGACGCCTCAATTCCACCCGTCTTTTCAAGCAAAATTGCGCCGAAATAACATTGCGTAGATTGAAAAGGGGGAGCCTTTTAGAGACTTGAATCGAATGTGAGGTAGAGGTATTGCCTTTTTGGAGGAAGAAAAAGCTGGAGATGGGGAAAGGAGAACAAAAGTTCTTTCAGGATCTGTTTTGGCTCGTTGTTTTCGTCAAACCTGAATGTAATGGTGTTTTTGCAAGAAGTGAAGTCTGTAAGAGACGCAGACGACGCACTGTTTGCTGTTTTCTGGAACCTGGAATTGTTTCACAGTAAAAGATTTGGCATGTTCGCTTTTGACTTTTTTCCTGTTGAGTTTGGTGGAGACGACTTCACTTGCTTCTGTGCAGAATTCAGCAAAATTGTGACCCCATATTTGACCCTGTTTTCCAAACAAAATGTGAGTGGCGCTTCTCACACTCAACCCAAACCTATATGTATACATGCAGTGTGCACGCATTTGAGACAATCTGCCATCATGTTGCAGAAACAAGATCTCACATTTGGTGCAGTTTGAGAAGTCCTGTCCTTTTTCTTCAACCCCAAAAATTTACCCCAGTTTCACAAACTCAACTGTCGTAAAAAAACAATTCGTCTGGCGCGGTGCGAAATACGCTTCTCAAACTGTACCGAGTGTGAGATCGTATTCGTCACACACATCCTCTTCACGCTACTTGGCGACGCTATTTGCACCGTCATGATTGCGTACCTCACACCGACAGCCATGAGCGAATACTTGTAACACACGGCGGCGGAGGAGGATGGAAACCTAATAACGCGCTTTTCTTTTTTATTATGTATGGCCGCTGTTGTGTTTTCTGCATAGGTGTGAAGATGCAGTGCTGGGGAAGCTGGGTCGAGGGGAACTACATATTTATAGTGGCAGCGGAGATGCACAAGCTGCCTCAGTATGTCATGGTAACGTATCCACACACACACACGTGTACGCACACACACACACACACAAGTGGACGCACACACACACTCACTCACACACACACACAGACACCACACAGGCAAACACACAAAAACACACACCAACACACACCAACAAACACACACACGAGAGAAACACCTGCTGCAGACGAGGACGCGCACTCACCCACTGGCACGCC
>JAAUXT010018404.1_pt1 | contig 13944 bp, 18 predicted proteins | sample 7278171 | NCBI WGS metagenome assembly JAAUXT01 (sample SAMN14350112, study PRJNA611818) | marine sediment metagenome | isolation source: surface marine sediment (1.8m) | place: French Polynesia: Moorea | collected 2018-08 | reverse complement strand
CCATTGCCAAACCCCCGGGTGCTCAGTTCTCAGAGGACTACTTTAGCATCCGCAAGAAAATGTACACAATGCTTCTGCAGGTATGCACAAAAATTCTGGACCCTTTGGTTGCTTGTATTCAAATGTGACAATCGTCACAATTTGTGCAACAAACAACCCCCCCCCCAAAAAAAAAAAAACACACCAAAATTTACATTGTTTTCGTGTTTCAGCTGACTGTCATGGATGATCTCACAATCAGTTCCATTGACGTGGGACATCCTGGGAAAGCACATGATGTGCACGTTTTCCGGTTGTCTGATTTGTGGGTCCCAAACAGAGGCCATGTGGATCACATAGTCAGTTCTCCAACTTATCATTTGCTTGGAGACGGCGTGTATCCCACAAAAAGTTATTTGCTCAAGCCATTTCGCGATGATGGGTCATTGACAAGAAGACAACATACCTTCAACAGAGTCCACTCTTCAATACGCAGTGTTGTGCAGCGTGGAATTGGGAGACTGAAAGGCAGATTCCAAAGTCTTCAATTCCTGGATGTCAAGAGTCCTGAAAAAGCAAAAAAGATCATTGTGACGTGCTGTGTGCTGCACAATTTTGCTATCCGCATGAAAGATGTAATTGAGGAGGAAGCACAGGATGACAATGATGGTCGTGAGGTACCAGAGGATATTGACATCAAGTTTGGGCTCGATGATGAAGGCATAGACAAGAGACAAGCCATCATACTGTCCTTGCCACAGTGAGCAAAGTGTTGACTGTTATGCTCAGTTGTGTTGCACAGTTAATGAGTTGGGTGTTCTTTTTGGTCATGGTGTGGTGTTGAAGAAATTCTGGACCCCTCCAAAATCGTTGTTTTCACCTCCAAGTCACTGCAATAAAAATTCTGGACCCTTTCGTGACAAGAGAACTCACTATGATGATGCTTTTGTGCTTCAGTTGACGATGGCAACGCAAGAAACTGTGGCTTCCCAGGCTTCCACGACAGCAGGGGCAGGCGCATCACAAGATGACTCCGACGACATTCAGGTGTGTGTGTGTGTGGGGGGGTGGCCTCTCAGGTTGGGGTGACACTGCAAGGACAAGTGGAAGACGTTTGTGCACAAGGAAACTGTAAAATGTCATTTGGCTGAGAAATGCGGTTAAATGTCAAACGGCTGAAGTTCTCGGGTAGAAGTACAGCTAAAATGTCATTTGGCTGAGATTTGCAGGTAAATGTCAAACGGCTGAAGTACTCGGGTAGAAGTGCATGGGGTGTGCATTGTGTACAGCGACAGGTGTTTGTGCGTGACATTTGGTTCAAGAATGGTTGGTTGGATGTCATTGCAGATTTGGGTTGACAAGTATGGCATGTTTGTGTGGCTGAGTGAGTTGCGTATGATGGAAAAGTGCATCGTGCAATTGCAATGGACACAATTGTCATGCAATTTCTGTGGGAAGAATACATTTTTCACACAATTGGACTTGAGGAGGCACTTGTTCATGCTGCACAACGTCGCTCAATGCAGACAGAAAGGGTGCCACAGACTACTGAATGATCTTTTATCCCGCAATGTACATGAGCAACTTCAACATCCAGAAATGACAAGTGGGTGTGCGTGTGTGTGCGTGCATGTGTGCTTGTGTGCGTGTGGCTTGCAGAATTATTTTGTGAACTGCGTGTACTTAATTGATCTGTGCTCCATGCAGGCCTCAATGTTTGCCTCACAGAAACTTGCACATGTCATCCTCACTTTTTCAGCCACCTTCAAAGAAACTTAAACAGCATGACAGTTATGACGACATGGTCAAGTTCTCCGCATCATGGAAAAAGTACCCCGTATTATATGACGATGCTGTTCGAAACTCCAAATTCTCAGAAAACTTCAAAGGCACTGGAAAATTCATCAGAGACTGCTACGAGGCGATGGCAAATAAGTTGGGCATGACATGTGAGGATGTGAAAAAGCGACACATAAAGTATGTTGATGCTGTCACCAAAGGATTAGGACAATTGAAACATGATCTGGATCATGGAACAACTAAGTACCCCATACCAGCAATTCACAAACTGCGCATTTTCCACTGGCTTTGGCCACATTCGAAAAATTATGACAAGGACAGTATGGAGGATGTTTCTTTTGATGACTACATGGAATGCGCAGTGACGGTTGAGGTGAGGAGGCAAATTTGTGAGAAGAAGGACTCTACTGCTGCAATGGAAACTTTGCGCAAAGTGCGTGAGTTGAACGAAGCCAAAGAGATGAAGAAGCTCAACCTGAACTGTGGCCAGGAATGCAATGTTGAGCAGTCTTGGGATGACTCTTCAGTGCTGTGTGACATTGACAGTGTCGAAATTGTGATGGCAGCAACTTCCATTTGTGAGTATTTGCCACCATCAAAGGATCCAACTTTCCATTACGCGAAGGCAGGGTACGTCATGTTTGAAGCCGTGAGTGTTGAAGATGCTGCGATACAGGGCAAGGGAGTTCGCAAACATTCTGATGGCACGTTGTTCAGTACATTGAAAGCTTCGGGTAGTGCTGCACTCAAGTGTCAGCAAGCATTGCGCCGAGCGCAAAATTCACAGCAGTTGTTTTATGACTCTTGTGCCACTGTTATTGGTCGTCAACAATTACCGTTTTGTGATGACAAAGATGAACATGCAATGATTGAACTCAATGCTGAGGTTCTTCAAGGCTTCTCTGCTTACAAGCAGACTGTGCACTCTGCAGTGACAGCTGCGAGCACGTATGTTGATGAGTATTACGCACTGCGTGATGCAGCAAAAATGACACCTTTGCTGTCACCACCTTCGATGCAGCGAAAGCAAAAGATTATTGCAGACATTGAGTACTTGCAGCGGTTGCGTGATAAATCGAAATGTTTTTCATCCAACAGTTGGATTTGTGTCCTCTTGAATCAACTATGAAGACGTGTCATGTGTTTGAACATTTATTTCTATTCCATCTGAACAGAACATTGTGCTCAGCACTCATGGAATGCGAACTTGAACCTTTACGTTTAACCTGTGACTTTTGAATTGTGCCACGAAGTACAAGTGTTAGTTTGTTGTGACTCAACTGAGTCTACAAGGATAACTCGGTTATGTGAAACTTGACATTCTATGTGAAACAGAAGAAGGAACATTCTTCATATTCCAAGAAAGGGTGACGGAGAAAGAGGCGCAGAAAAAATAGCAGACGAAACTGCAACATTGTGTGGGACTGTCACTTTTGAACTCAGCCCATTGCCATGCAGCTTAACAAATTATATTCGTTCCAGGCTGGTTGTTCTGGATGCGCATTTTTGGTGCAACTGTAAAACAGCTTTTCCAAGCAACAGAAATAAAGCAGGTTCTTTCTCTCATGAAACCCAAAGTTATTACAGTGAGTCAACAATGCGGGTTCCAAACGTGATGTGGGCAAAACGAGTGTGCAGCTGCCTCCACTTGTGCTTTGTGCATGCAAGAGGCCAACAGTCGAATTTCTTCAGATTTGGACAATCCAGAAAGCACTGCTCGGCAACAAAGTCTCCCATGACAACCTTTGAAGTAACTTCTTCAATGTTGGGGCACAGTGAGCAAATCTCCCATATGTTGAATGAGGTAACCTGTGGAACCCCTGACAAATCCAGGATGCACAAGGTTTTGGAACGCTTCAATCGCTGCAAAGCCTCCACCAAAGTTTCAATGTCAAAATTTTGACAATCCAACAGCTGCAGCGTGCGCAAGTGTGGGAGTACTTGCACAAAGAACCCCTGTGTGAAAGCGGGTGATTGCACTGACAAAACTCGCAAGTTAGGCATTTTGTACAGAATACCCTGTGGGAGGGAAGGCAGCTGTGGAATGGATGAACTGTGCTTGAATGACAGGCTCTCAATTTTTTTGCTGAACTGAGACATTGCGAAGAAAGTGTCCTTTGTGAAGGACCAGTCATTGTGCATTTGCACACGCACCCAGATCTTCTTGTCATTGACGAACCTACTGAAGTAGTGATGTGCGCAGGCCAGATTGAACACAGAGCGTGCGTCCAGGTGCACACACACAGCAACAATAATTTCGCCAGGCATTGTGAGCAACTGCAAAGGTAAGGGTTCACACATCAGCCGTTGAATGCACAGTGCACTTGCCATTTCCACAATTCCACACAAACACAATAATCACCCGTTCATTCTTTCCCCATGTCCTCCAGTTCGTCCCGAGAAGCACCCACCATCTAAAGAAACAAAACATGCAACTGTACAAGACAACAAAACACTACACAAGAGACATCACTGGATATACAGGCACGAGTGTTTCACCTTTGCGAGTAAACCAATTAGTTGCTTTTTCATGACTTTATTTTCATTGTGCATCTGTTTTGCAGCCTCATCCTGCAGAAGAAGGAAGTGCACAAGTGTGACATCCAGAGATACAATGTGGCAACAGCTGTCATCTGCATGACCGTGCTGTGTGTACTCACAGATTTCTTCAGGTATGTGAGCACTCAGTCAGATTGGGTGACCCTTGACGACAACTTCTTGGAGCTGGAAGGAACCACTGCATCCTGCGACGGTACAGGTGACTGATCATCATCTTTGCCCTCTGTGTCTTTGGATGGCCCGAAGCTGCTTATGGTGTCAGGTTTTATGGCAGGGTGTGAACCTGTCAAATGAATGAAAAAACAAAGTCTCCTTCCTTTTCGGTTGCATCACTGAGGCCTGAATTCAATTGCAGATATTTTTTTATTCTTGTACCAAGGATCTGTGCAATTCGTTCCTCCAAAGGCCAATCTGACTGGTCTGCAGCTCCACTGTGACATGCACTTTCACGAGCTTTGAAGCATCTCTCAATATGATAGAGCTTGTCATCCACTTGCTTTTTGTTCAATGAAATGTCCAAATGTGTGTCTGCAATGCAAAATACATGGATACACTGTCAGTCCTGATGAATGCGCCTAAACAGCACTTGGACACATGTGTAAATGCGTACTCAGAAGGGTTGTGATTTTTGCCAACACTTGCGGGCGAGTCATGTTGTCTTTCCCATGATACAACTGGAGATGAAATTTCTCCACATATGACCAGAGTTTCATTCTCTGCTTCTGACCAATAGTGTGTTGTCCCTGCAAGCGCACAACATCTGTGTTACACTAAGACTTCCGTGTACTCACATATAAAAATCTGTATTGCAGTCAATGCCACTCACCTGCTCCTCCAGTTGTAGATGGGCCGGGCTCCATGCCACTCTCTGTGAGGACATCATCATGATCCGCATCTGATATGCCACAAGACACACCAGTCAGGTTTGGCACACTTTTCTTGCCATGTTGCTTTTGTGCACTGCATTTCGCAGGGGGCTGATACCCCGTGGACTTTGAACCTGCAAAGCAAGGGTCCAGAATTTTTGCTCGTGCAGGCACTGACATCTTTGCAAGAAATGCACTCACACCATGGTAGCATTGTGACGATCACAGTACATATTACAGGGTCCAGAATTTTTTTTCACCAGCATACTCACGTTTCTTGCTGGCCTTCGGCATGGCCTGCATTGACAACAGGCCATCAGCTGTGATGGAGCGATTTTCTCTTTCAGCTTCTTCTGCATGGCATAAACGATCAACATTTTCCAACACCTCATCACTGTTAACTGAACAAACTCCTTTCACAATGAGTTTCCCAGCAACTGCCTGCGCATGAAATACACCCATGTATTGCATGAAGAATGGATCTGGAAAAAGACGCACACAACCCTGTCAATTCATTTCCTGTTCCCAACTTGTCATGGACAATGTTGACACAACTGATCAGAACCATTGTAGACTATATCTACCTTGCTTCCGCTTGAGTTTGGAAACTTCCTCGACATGACGTGCTCGACACAAGATAACAACTTGTACTTCATCAATTTTCAACACTATTTGGAAAACTTCCTCCTGCAAACAGTTGGCAATCATTCTGAACACTTTCAACACAGTGCAAATCACCATTTTACAACAAACTGAAAATTTACTTCTTCTTCAGCAGATGACATGTTCGCGGTACACAAGGTGAAGGTCATCTCCAGGCAAGTTCACAACCAATGGCAGCTGCTGTTCCTCAAAGCGGGAAATTCAAAGTGAGTACAAATTTACAAACATCACCAAACTCACTGAAAACACTTACAAAATTCACTGAAAATGTCAACAAAAACAGCAACACAGAGACTCAGAACGTGTGGAGCTTTGGGGATACAGAATCTGCAAAAAGAACAGGTGCGCGTTTCGGTGACTCCCCGAACACCGCTTTTGGGGACAAATAGAATGGGCCCCGGGTCTTTTTCAATTCTGTGAGGAATCTGAAATTGTCCTTCTGAACTTGTCTGATTGGTTTTGATTTCAGATGAAGAATTGTGTTTCGGTCTTCATTTTGAATCTTGGCAGCATGTTTGCTACCTTAAGCACACAGACTAAGCGAGATTCCCAGCGCGCATTACGTGTCTCTGCGGAGACGCTCAATCCATCAACCCGGAGAGACCGGGGACTCGGCGCAATTGGCTCTCTCATCGAGGCCATTCATCAGCTCCCGGCACCGCAAGCGCGCAGACAGCGCAGGTTCTGCTCGCGGGGCCACGAGACTCGGGTCCGGGAGCAAATTGTTCCCCAAAACTGGCTTCCCGATTGCGTTGTGTTGGATTTCCTTTTGTGGTCCCAATGTCTGTCTGTCCGTGTCCTTGCCAGGACCACCTGCCCCGATTGAAACTTGGGTAGCAAGCAACCCTGGGCGGCGTCGAACAGACTCTTTGTGCTTGACCCCTTCCGACTTCATGAGAACCCTCTCCTGTGTGCATGTACAATGCACTTGAAATCATGCTGCCGTAAGTGTTGACATTGTCAGAAACCATGAAGTTCAGCATTGGCTTGAATGTCATGCATGTTCAACACCAAAGTTCTGGTATCAATGTCAGATAAGATCGACGGAATCTCAACGATCAGAGCTTGATTTGCAGACAAGATTGCTTGGCACATCACCCTGAACAGTTTTGTTCACATTGAATTTTTATTTCATTCTGCTGCTTCAGAATGCTTTCAGTACTCGCGCATAATTTTTTTATTGCCAGCTGGCGTCGCAGGTTGCAGTGAACCTGCTCTCGCTCGCCATGTGGGTCTACATCAACGGGCTGCACCCGCAGGAGGACCGCCGCCCGATGCACCTCTCCCGCAGACAGGCGCTCGACTTCGTCATCTTCTCCTGGATTATGCCGGTGAGAGCGCGAGCAAGAACAATAGGTGAAGTGAAATGACGAGCCCATCCAAAGAACCATTTGGTCCCCGAAAAAATTGTTGCCCTGGTTGTCTGTCTCCAGTCAAGTTTTGGAAGTTGAGATCGACTCGAGGCAATTCTAGACCACTGCGGCAATTGGTCTGTTTCTTTCCCACTGTCTTGCTTTCCTACTCTCTCTCTCTCTCTCTCTCTCTCTCTCTCTCTCTGTCTATCTCTGTCGGTCTCTCTTTGTCTCCGTGTCGGATCCTTATCCCGGCCCTGGATCAACTCCTCGAACAAGGAAGGGTCGTTTTGACTGAGATCTCCTTGAAAAATCGTCTGTCTCTCTGTTTGTGCTTGTTTGAGTGATCCAGATTATTTCTGTTTGTTCCTGTTGTCTCGCACTGGATCTCAACGACCAGACGTTCAAAGAAAGAACCATTGACAACTTCACCCTGAACATTTCCAGGTCTTCCTGATGCTGAACCTGGTGCTGATCGAGTGCGGAAACACGAAATGCTTCACGACGCTCTTTTACGCGTGGCTCGGGGTGAACACTCTGGTGCTCTGTCTCACGGCCACTCTCCTCCTTCTGAGGTTCTTCAGGCCTCGTCGCACCACTCTCTGGGTGCGATGGACAGCTCCTGATCGCAGTAACCATGCGCACGCGTCCACACATCCCGGAAAGCACGTGACACAAGGACGAAGCGCCTGCGCCGCGCTCTTCCTCATGCAACTTGTCGCCATGGCAACAGCCTTTCCATGGGCCTTGACTACGTTGCTGTGGAGATGCAAGTTCATATCAGTTCCTGAAGGCCAACATGAAATGGATTTACAGTGGCAGGTTCTGCCGTACATAACATACCTTTTGCAACCTGTGTTTTTGTGTTTTGGCTTTCCTGAGATTCGGGTTGCCCTGCCTTGCCACAGGATGATGCCCGTGGCATCCTACAGATACGAACTGAAACCCGTGAAGGAAGAAATGATCAGTCCTCCTTCTGTGCGGAGCGTCAGTGAGGAGGAGTGATGAGACGATGTCTTTTTTGTGGCAAGGAAACAATTTGAAAAAAAAACAAAGTTTTAAACATAAATTCGGGGACAGGGCATACGTGTGCGATAAAAAGGCCAAGTTTTATGAAGCGACACTAAGCCACTCACCAGCAATCTGAAAGAATACTTTGCTCCCCGTGTATCAAGTGGCGCGTGTGCTGTTGCACACGTAGCTCTCCCGACAAGCGGACAAACCAGATTTGGCTTCTCTGTCTGGCACCAAAGTACATGTACGAGTACTTCTGTTGACCGCACGCCAAATCTGTTCACACGTTTTGGCCATCGTTCACTCCAAAACTTGTGCATCTCTGACGCTCATCGAAAGTGCCAGGAAGAAAACATACATGTAGCACAGAAAAATCCACACACATTGTCATTGCCATCGTACGTCCCGTGGACACAAATAAATTTGTAAAGAAACAAAACGACTTTGTTGAATAAACTTTTGTGTGAAGCCTTTTCAGCTGTTGAACAGAAGAAGCACCTTCCTTGAGTCAAAATGTTTGAACCAAAGAGAACAAAATGTTTCAGTCAGACGTTTGGTTCTCGAGGGCGGTTTGCTCGCTTTGTTTTCCTTTGATTTTCGTCATAGTTGTTGCCTATGTTGATCCTCTGCGAGTTCTCGCCGTGTTCACGCGCACGTACGCACCTGTGCACGCGTACACTTGCACGGGGCTTATTTTGCGCGCGAGCGCCAATCTGGGCATGTCTCACAATCGTGGTCACCGTCAACCTTGGTTCAGTTCGTACAGCACTCATTTTCCCAACTTGTCCAGTTCTGGCTCCCTGCACTACCTCAAGGGCGAAAAAAATGGAGCGTAGTCTTGGTTCAGGGTTCTGGTCCTCACAACGATGCACCACTGCAAAGGGCACCTGTGTCACTGGGACTCAGAATAGACCTCAGCCACCAGCTTTCCCTTTTTAGCTCCTTCTTCGCGACTCAAGGCTCAGAAAAGAGAACAAGCTGCAGTTCTTCTTCAGTGACTGTTGAAATCTTTCAAGGCTTGCCAACCACCAGTGATACCGTGAAGCCTGAGCAGTGAGTGCAGATGCGTGAGTCCAGAGTTTGACTGGATGAATGCCCGAGGCTGAATGTCGGACGAAGTCACGATTCTGAGACGAAAACTGGAAGTTGTACGAGGATTGTTGTTCAATTTATTTTCTTCATTGCAACACGGTGTATTGTTTGGTTCAGGTGCGCATGAACTTGAAAGTGATAACAAACACACCTCTTATCTTCAGTCGCACTTTGTTTCGGTGCACGTGCACTTTCCTGTGTGAAAACTTTGCTGTCATTGAAAATGACTTGAAATGCAAAGCTGGTGTGGAATGAGAAAGGTTCTTTGCAAACAGCATTGTTGAGGGAAGTTTTGATTTCGACCTGAAACCTCTCAAGGGATTTAGGTCGATCTGGACAGTTTGTTCTGTTCGGTCAGTCGATGCCTGTCACAGACACAATTGAGTGCATGTGTACCCGCGAATCTTCACATCAAGACTGGGCTCACTGGCCGCGTGGAGACTTCGTCTGAACTTTCGCAAACTTCGGCAAAGTTTCTGTAGAAGGAAGAATCGCAGTCGAGAAATCGAGACAGCCTGAAGACATGGAAATGAGTGCAGCACAGAAGCGGCGAAAGCTGTTGACAAAGCTTCACACAAACGCTGCAGGCTATACCTACCAGTCTCAGGTGGTGCACCGGGTGCTGCTGGTGCTGGGTACGGTCGTCACCGCCGTTATGGGTACCACGATGAGGGGTGAGTTCACTGCATTTGCGAACCTTACAAAAACATGACCTCAAGGTGTTTGGCTTCAAAAAAATTTGAATCACATGCCACTCAGAGGCAGATGATCTGACTGACATTGGACCCAGAGAACCACAACTTGTGGCAGTTTTCTCGCCCTGCGGTCCTCCAGGTGTCACAATTGAGATTTTGAAAAAAACATATTAGCAGGAGGTTGCTTTTTCATAGGTGACTGGATTCTGATCGTGGTCGCCCTCAACAAGCAGTTGGGGCTGGAGCTGGAGTCTTATCTTCCCAACGACTTCACCTCTCAACCCAACTCTGCGGAGGAGAACAGGACCTCCGCCATGCCCGGAGTCTCCATACCTCCTCCCTTCAGCTCCTACTTCCGCAACCTGCCGTGGTTCTTCACCGTCTCTGTCATGGTGACCTATGTGACGTTTTTCTCCTTGGCTGGGTATCTGCAATACACGTACTACGTCAAGAGAAAGGACAAGGTAAGGCGGGAAACAAACAAAAGAATCCACCGGCTTGAGAGCAACAGATATTTCTTTTGTCCACGCCTCTGGGAAAAATCAGCAACCAAAGAGTGTCGATCTAAATTTTGAAAATTCATCCAGATAGGCTTGCATTATGCACGCGGGGTTCGGGTGATTGATTCCAGGCGTCCGAGTGGAAGTGTCAGCCGGAGCGGTGGCTCAGTCCGGAGAACGAGCGGCACGAGATTCTGCTCGGCTCCTTCTCCATGTTCCTCGGCTCCACCTTCTCTGCGCTCATCGCCTGTTACATCGTCAACGGAGGTCGGTGCAACGGAGGGGCCGGGCTGAAACTGTTGAACAGATCTATGACTGTGATCGTTTCGTCTGGCTGAGAAAGTCACAAAACTAGGGAGATCACGCGACATTCGTTTTCTCCTTGTTTCTGCAGGTCCGGGCACGACGATGTATTTCGACCCCCTGGAGTACGGCTGGCTCTACCTCGTCGGCTCAGTGCCCCTGCTCTTCCTGTACCACGACGCCGCAGCCTACTACATGCACCGAGCATTTCACTTGCCCCTCATCTACAAAAACATCCACAAGCATCACCACAGGTGAGGTGCACAGATACGGACCCTTCAGAGCACCGTCCAAAACACACGTCAAGACATTCTGTCTGTGGTGGACATGCAGAAATCGAGCTTTCATCTTTGAACCGAGCGATCATTTCCTTATCTGTCACAGATTCTTTCTCGCAGCATCTCTGGTGTGATGCCAACGGGCTTTGTTGCTGCGATGAATCAGACCCTTCACCCTTCAACTTTCAACTGAGAACAAGTGAGACATGCAGGCAGAATTCTGTAAAGTCATGATCTCTGTTTTCTCTGCAGGTACCACACGCCGACAGCGTTCTCCGTGGTGGCGATGCACCCACTCGAGTTCACCACATTTCAGAGCATCATCGTGTCGCCTCTCTTCTTTATGCCCATTCACTCAGGTGAGACAAAATATATCTTGCCTCAACAGCGCAATTGCGAATACTTTTCCTGCCTGTTTCCAAATTTGTTCAAAAAACGTCCACTCGACCAGACGATGTCTCAGACATATGATCTGAACAGACAGACATGTCGCATCCTTGTCGTCAAAATGGTTGCAAGAAAAATGTGTGTGAATCCTGATCACTTTTGCTAAATGAAGACATGTATTCTGCACTCTTCAATCGTACGTGCAAGATCCACACACTGGAAATTAGATCAAGGCCATGGAAACGGAGGGAAAATCATGGCATGTGGATGAGGATTTGCTTTGCGGGACGAAATCAGGCTGCAGCACATGGAGAATGAGTTTTGATTTGAACTCTTGTGTGCACGAATCTTTTCAGTGGTGTACATCGTGATCGTCATGTACCAGTATTATTACGGGATGATCGACCACTCCGGAGTCAAGATGGACGCTGTGTGGCCGTGGCAACCGTCCTCCATGTTCCACGACAACCACCACAAGTACGAGTAATTGTCGAACCCAGAGAACGATTCTCGGAGCAATCCGTTCGGAAACATTTCACACACAATTTTCGCTTTGTTTCCGCAAATCAAGCCTTTCTGGTTTTTGGGTGCGGCCCTTGAGAGGCATCTAAGAAATTCTTGAGATTCAGAGTCATCAAATTCATTGGTGTGATCTTGTGAAAGTGAAAATCTTTCTGTTGCTCCAGAGTGAATCTTTGGGGGCCTGAATAAATTGTTCAGGGGTCAGGAGGGCCTCGCTCCAGGTTGACAAAATTCGCTGGAAAACCACATTTCCAGCGCGGATAATGACGATTCAATGGTTTCAGGTACTTCCACACGAATTTTGGATTCAACATGAAGTTCTGGGACTGGCTTCATGACACCCTGCACAAATCTGAGAGAACGTACGGGGAAGACATCTTCTACGGGAAAGGAAGACAACTGCAGAAGTCATCGTGACGTGACAAAGCGTGACGACACTCGTTCTGCAGCAGGTGTTTGTTTTTTTAAACTCAGAATCTTTTTGTGTTGAATGCCAAAATCAAAGAAGATGGGTGCAATGCAGAGTCACCAGTGAGCCCCCCGTTTTGCAGTCGCCAAAACTGGCACAGAAACCATTTGCTCTCTTGTCATAGGCTATCAGTGCCCTGTTTGGCTATCTGTGCAATTGGGCACCGCACGTTCAGGAAAATTGTTTTTGCTAAAAGTCCGTACTGTGCTTGTTGACTCCTGTCTGTACAACGACATCGATACGACTTCATGTATTCAAATTGGACACTACAAAAAGTGAGTTTGGTGCCATAATTCGATTTGTTTGTGTTGAAACCGACAGGTTTGGGAGAGCCATGTCGAGGTAGATTCACCTCCCGACTCCGAAAAATGTTTTTTGCCCAATCCGTCACGATCTATTTTGTTTTATCTTTCATGACAAAAATGTCCGAGTCGAACCTCCTTGTCTCAGGAGTGCTGCTCGATCCAAGTGTGGATGCAACGACACTTGATGACATTTGCTGGGAGTTTATGGCATTTGAATTTTGAATGAGCATCCCAAGCATTTTGGTGTTGTCTGTCTGGGCAAGAAAGGCGAAGACAGAATGACGTTCAGAGGAGAAGAAACTTTCTCGAGTTTCGTGAACCGACTGTCTGTCGAATATGTTGCACTGCAGGTTGCATCCTTGTTTGTCATGTTGCACCCAAGGAATATTTCAGATTGAATCAGTGGAAAATGTTTGCCAATAAACATTCGTGGAACAGATCCACGAAACAATCTTTCATGTTTGACATATTGGAGGAGGAAGGAAGCATTGGAAGTCTCAATCTCGAAAAAGACAACATTCCCTCTTATTCTTGACAAACAGAAATAACAAGGGTTTCCTATTCAGAAAAAAATCTGACCCCTGCGAGACGAAAGGGGAAAAGACACACACACGCTCACACACACACACACACACACACACACACACACACACACACACACCACAGAGTCATATTTCACTCAATTGACGTGAAGAATTCGATATTTCCAGGCAAATACATGTACACGAAAAGTTTAAGGACGCTGTCTGGATGGCCCCTGACAACATCAAGGAATTTTTTCAGTTTTTCCTTTTTTCCTCACCAAGGAATTTTCACAAACGAGACAAAAACAAAGGATCGTCGAAGAACAATGTCATGTGTTTTGTGTCGAGAAACAAACGACAAAAGTTTTATTCATCTTGAAAAGCCTATCAAGCAGAAACAATAGATAGGTTAAGCACGGCGTACGTGCTTTCGCGCCGAACACGTGACACGTCGAATTTCGGGAAAACCACCGTGATCCGTGATGTCACAGCGGGTTTCCACATCGAATTTTGCACGCGCGTGCATCAAATCGTCTGCTGGCACGGGAAATGTTTACGTGGTCAATTTTGTAGAAAATGGCTCAGCCAAAGAAAGTTCAGGTATGTGAATAATGTTTATAAAGTTCTTGGGTAACT
>JAAUXT010093009.1_pt1 | contig 13946 bp, 12 predicted proteins | sample 7278171 | NCBI WGS metagenome assembly JAAUXT01 (sample SAMN14350112, study PRJNA611818) | marine sediment metagenome | isolation source: surface marine sediment (1.8m) | place: French Polynesia: Moorea | collected 2018-08 | reverse complement strand
AGCGCATCACGCACGCCAAGGTCACAGCGCACCAAAATGGGTCTTACCTTTGTCTATGGTTGTGTTCACACTGAAGTGTGTGTGCACCACCATGATCGCGGATGGGTTCCACCCCCAAACGTGCGCTGGCGCATGGTGCGTGATGCGCTGGCGCATGCGGTGTGGCTGAGGGGTCACCTTCACCCGTGTGTGGTTGGTTGGGAAAGTTTGTCCCGTAGGCATGGTGTGGAGCAGGGTAAGTGATGGTGTGTTTGTTTTCAAAATCTTGTGATCAGGCCAACAAAATGTGCGAACTCCTTTGTAAGCCCCGTGGTTTCGCACAGTCCGACATCAGCAGACATCTGCAGGCTTCTTTGCGACAGAGCGGACTGTGTGACGCAGCCCGTCCGTTGAGATGCTTGTGCGGACGGGGACCCTGAAGGACGGGCGCGACTGACGTTGTGCGAACTTTTGCAGAAGCGGCGGATGGTCGGAGACAAGTCGTCGACACAGACGCTGCGCGACCTGGAGATCTCACTGCGCACCAACCACATTGAGTACGTATTCGCTTCCCTTTGATTTTCGCCTGAAGGCCCGCCACCGCGGGGTTGGTGCAATCCGGTATGTAAGTCCGTGCACTTCTGGCACGAGGGGAAGATTGGCAGTGGGGCCCAGAGCGCCCTTTCCCTCCCTGGGATAAGTCAAGTCCCAGGTGGGATCTGCAGGGGGCCTGTGCTGCCAAACTCCCTCCCTGTGAACAGGACAGGTCTCCGGGCAGGATCCATGCTTCCTGTAGGCAACCGCAATGCCAACTGCACGAAACCGCGCGCTTTCCAAGCGTAGCGTCTTTGTTGTCACAGTCCTTCGCGTGGAACTGGTGAACTTCTGGGTTCTTCAAAGTGGTTCAAATTGAAATATGAACGCAACGGTGTTCTTGGCTTTGTGACTGACAAATTTGTACTGCCACTCGTTGCAGAGTGGTGTCTTGTTTCTCAGTAAGAAGCCGTGTGTTCAAGCCCATTCACACTCGCTCAATGGATTCTCGTCTTCCCGTGCACTGTGTGAACCGTTATGCACCCGGAAAGAATGGCTTTCATGCCTCGTATCAGGACAAGTAAATCCTTGCCTCGTGGCCGTTTTCTTTGGTGCCCGCATGTCAATTCGGTGCTTCAATTTCACGTTGTTTTGCAACTGAAGCTCTCAACAACGGAGACAAATTTGGTGGAAAAGTGACAATATTTCACTCGCTCCATAATGTTCTGTGCCTGCAGCTGCGCTGTTGAGCATCAGGTCAAGTCAATCGTGTGCGTTGTCTTGTGCCCGCAGAGCCAGAATCATTGCTGTCGCTTCGCCAAGTGCAAGTCAACAGGGCGTTATCGATTACCAACAATAGCAGTGAAAGCAAGATATGTTTTCTTCACGCTGAACTGTATTTGATGTTTTCTGCCTTTCAGATGGGTCCGAGAATTCCTGAACGAGGAGAACAACGGACTGGACGTTCTCGTCGACTATCTTTCCTACACACAGGTGCTCATGAGGTGAGTGCAGCTGTCCTCCACAAAAGGCTTCTTCAAGCGAGTTTTTCGGGCGTGGACGTGCAGATTCCGAAGCGGTTGGTTTGTGGTTCAGCGGTGACTACCTTGCGGGTGTAAATAGCAGGAGGTTAAACGCCTGCTTCACCCCTGGATGATGGATGCAGAACACCACGCGTGTGGAGTCATGATTTGTGATGTTGTGGGTCAGGTGAGAACAAATCACCTTGGGTGAGCTATTCTTGTGTGTAACTGACGTGGCACCTGACTTCGGCTTTCATCAACAAATGGCCACTACACTTCTGCAATGTGTTGTCTCACCCTGTTCGTTGCACAATAGCATTTCCGACGTGTAGCGTTGTTTGTCTTTGGTTGAAGAGGTATGTTTGCACTGTGCCCAGTTTTCTGATGAAGCTGCAAAATGTGCATCACTGTCGCTGCAGACGGGAGCAGCTGGACAGCGCGCCGGGCACGCCGGACGACGACGCCGTCAGCAACGGGAGCCTCGGGTCGCGGCGCAGCGGCGACAAGGGCAGCATCGGCCGCAGCAAACGCAAGTCGCGCCTCCCGACGTCCGCGTCCAAGCTGAATTTTGGTGACGCAACGGACGACGTGCACGTGTGCATCATGTGCCTGCGCGCCATCATGAACCACCAGGTGCGACAGACGAAGCCGCTGCACACGCAGCCAAGAAATCAGGGCGGAGGGTTCACGTCTTTTGTGTTCCGCATTGTGCAGATTTGAAGTGACACTGTTTGTCCGTTGTTCTTGCAGTACGGGTTTAACTTGGTCTTCGGCCACAAACAAGCAATCAACTGTATAGCGCTGAGCCTCAACCACAAGAGTCTGAGGTGAGAAGGGAAAAGAAGGCCAGATGTGCCTTTATACCAGTGAAATTTGTGAATTCACACCATCCTGTCATTATGGCGGATTTTTTCTCAAAATTGGTGGTGTGTTGCAGAACGAAGGCGTTGGTCTTGGAGCTGCTCGCCGCCGTGTGTCTCGTCAGCGGAGGACACGACATCATTCTCGCCGCGTTTGACAATTTCAAGGAGGTGTGCGCCCTTCAACAAGATGAAATAACGAGTTCAGAAATGCTGATTTTGACAAAACGGAAGTGCCCAATGAGACGAATGATCGACGGCTGTAATGGGTGCATTTTGTGAAGCTCACCTGAATTGACATTCCCAAAGTTGACACGTGTGGTCCTTGCGCGTCAACAGATGCAAGATGTATTTACTGCCCTTGTGGGCCTGAACCGGGTGAAAGTCGATCCGTTGTATTATTGATTCACTGTTCATCACACGGTTTCCTTGCAGGTGTGCTACGAGAACCACAGATTCCAAACATTGATGGAGTATTTCAGAAACTTTGAGGAATTCCACATTGACTTCATGGTATGAAACGTGTCTAGTTTTCTGTTGTTCACATCCCGAAAAGTGCCTCGAACATCTGTCCTGGCCGATCAACAGCATTTAAACTTTCTGCGAGACACACTCAAAAGTGTCCTTAAGTGCTGCAACGTGCTGAGTGTGACTGTCGCCACCAGAAAATCTGGTTCACGTTGTTCTTGTGTGAATTTTTGCAGGTGGCGTGTATGCAGTTTGTGAACATCGTGGTGCACTCGGTGGAAGACATGAACTTCAGGGTACATCTGCAGCACGAGTTCACGCTGCTCGGGCTCGACGCCTACCTGGACGTGAGTTGCGCGGCACCCAGAACAAATCCACCAACAAAGAAATCGCTGAAACAATTCATAGGCCAACAGAACAAGCCCTGTTCCTGACTTTGGCTCAAAGCATAGGAACCTATTCCGCACTCTTGTTCCCACTGCATATCACTGATGGTGACGTCTTCACTGGCAGTGAGGTCTTTTTGTCCAGAAACTGCGGCACACGGAGAGTGACCGGCTGTCGGTGCAGGTGAACGCCTACCTCGACAACATGATCGATGTGGCGACTCTGCTCGAGGACTCGGACACCAAGACGGCGGCGCTGGAGAAGGTCGCCGATCTGGAGGAGGCGCTGTCACACGTGAGTGAAGTTACGAGGAGTCCTGCTTCCCTTTTTCCGGAACTGTTGTGGGGATCTCCGACCAGACACAATGGCATGTTGAAAGCAGAACCACAGAACAGCTGGTCTGAAGGAAGTCTTACTGAGGTCTCCTGACGAAAACAGAAATTTGATTTTCCTAAGACTAAAGCACGTTCTTGTCCACAGGCGAACGAGCGAGCGCAGGAAATTGAAGACGAGGCTCTGGCCAAAATAGGTACGTGATGACGGAGCTCGTACTGACCGTTTCCAGTTGTTGCTACTTGGGTGCACGTCGGAACCAAGAACCCGACTTTGCCTCTGTTGGGGTGTTTGGTATCAGCAGTGAATGATTCCGTTGTTGTTGTATCATGGAGTTTCCTTTGCAGCGGAGCTGGACACGAAGATGTCGGAAACACAGACGGAACTGGAGAAGCTGCGGGAAGACAACGCGCTCAAGGACGAGGAGATCGGGCTGCTCAAGACGGCGATGAGCGAGAAGGACGAGGAGAGCCAGAAGCGCCAGAGCATGCTCGAGGAACGGCTCAGCGAGCTCGAGCGACTCAGGGCCGGTCAGTGTTCCATTTCCTGTGCGCGAATTGGAAGTTTTGTGGGCAAAGAAGTGAATGGCAGAAACAAGCGTCTCGATTTTGTTTGGCACTGTGCTTTTGTGTACTGCGCAGTGAAACCAGGGTTTGTGCGGAACTCTTCTGCAACATTGTCTTCTGTGTTTCTTTTCAGCCGGAGGTCGCGGCTCCGCACCGACTAGTCCCACGAAGCCAGGCACTCCCCCGGCGGCGCCGCCCCCGCCCGCCGCGCCGCCGCCGCCCCCGCCGCCCGGACCTCCGCCTCCGCCCGGACTTATGGGTCCACCCGCTGCGCCGCCGCCTCCAGGTCGATTCAACCAGCCACAGATACCGCACTGTACCTATCTTTCGTTTCGTTTTGTGGGTTTCTTGATTTGTGCTCAGAAAGCAGATCAACGTTGATCTTTTACAACATTCAGTGCATTTTGGCGATGCGGACACATTGAAGAAATTGCTGTCAATTGCCCTTGTGTGGCTTTCAAACGAACTTTTATACTTCAAAATTGTCTGTCATCAGCGAGATCTGCTTTTTTGCGAGTGTTCACGAACAGTAACATTCATGATGCTACCATAAAATGTTTCATTGAGCATTGAGGTGTTACGAACACTGCTGGGTTTGGATTCAAGTAAGTTTTCCTCGTCATTTTCTGTAGTCAGTTGCTAACATTCTCGGCAAAGCATCTTTGATTTCATGTAAATGTTGTCCACTATCAATCTTATTTCGTTTGGTGACATTGACAGACTCGCAGAGATTTATTTGGCAATTCAGAAAGGTCCTTTTTCTTCGAAACTCTTGGCATGGTTACGTCTTTTCTTGATGTTGTTTCAGACATTTTTGGCATTTTTATTTTGTTTCTGGAAAAATGACTCTCTCCTTTGTCATGATCAATGACCAAAAGGACCCGCCATTTGTCCACGTGCGTTCACGTCAACACGCAACGAGCAAACAGTAGCGTGGCGGACGTCACGTTCGAACTCTTCTCCTCCACAGCGATGACAATCAAAAAGGCGGTGCAGCCCAAGTGTCGGCTGCCGGTGCTCAATTGGGTGGCGATGAAGCCGAACCAGGTGAAGGGCACCGTCTTCTCGGAGCTCGACGACGAGAAACTGTACACTGTAAGTACCGCTGCTGACAAAACCCTTGAACCAATGCAACATGTCAACGTGTGGGATGAATCTGTCCAGAACCCAGAAGTTCCAAAAGTATTACAAGGACGTTTGATTGTGTGTTCGCAGGTGATAGACTTTTACCGGTTCGAGGAGACGTTCCGACTCGGCCACCCGTCCATCTCCGAGGACGACATCGACGGCACGCCCAAGAGTTCGCGCAAGTCGAAGCGACCGGAGACCGTCAGCCTCCTCGAACCCAACCGACTTCGCAACGTCGGTGCGCAACTAAAATCCAAGACGTCTTTGATAGCTTTCACAACTTATGATTTTCTTTCGGCATAGGGCAAAGCGAGTTAGATATTTCTTGTTCAGAGTATGACTGGCGATTCTAGTTGGGAGTTGCCGGTGACGAAGCGCGTCCACGAGTTGCCAGGTTCGATGACTTTTGTTTCTTTTTCTTCAGCGATCACGCGGCGGAAGATCGAACTTTCCAACGAGGCTGTGGTCAAGGCCATCAACAAGTGAGGCTTGAGTCAAGTTTTCTTAAGTTCGTGGCTGTCACCCGTATGTCTGTTTTCAGTGCAAGAAAGTTAGATTCTTGCTCGCAGAACGTGTACACATGCAACAGATATTGGTTTCTTTGATGCTGTAGCCTTCGTTTTGGAAACTCACTTCAAAGCAGCTCTGATGCAGACTCACAGCCACATTCTGCGAACAGGGGCGGGATGAGAGTGCTCTGATTCTTGGTGTCAAGTGCGTTTGTGGAAATTGAGCCAGTTCCAAGTGCTCACTTTGACATCATTCTTGTGTTGTGCAGCCTGGACCTGAAGACGCTGTCGCTGGAGCGAGTCGAGATTCTGATGCGCGTCGTGCCCAACGAGAAGGAGGTGAAGGCGTTCCGCGAGTACGAGCACGAGAAGAAGCCGATGGAGGTGCTCAGCGACGAGGACAAGTTCATGTTCGCCGTGAGTAGCGCACGTCGTCGCGATGCGCCAATCAGAGACCTGCATCGAGCTCGTGTGTCACTTCCGGACAAGCGTGTTCCACTTGTAGAGTTGGAAGCAACTGATGAATCGTGAATACCGTTTTGTACAGGTTTTGAGGAAGGCCAAAGAAATAGTTTCGGAAAGTTTTAGCACTTGTTTCATTCCTTGCAGTTGATGAAGGTGGAACGTCTTCACCAGAAACTCAGTATCATGAGCTTCATAGGAAACTTTTTCGACACTTATCATCACCTGCAACCCGTGAGTGGCTCGTGTTTTCCCGCCAATGCAGAAGCAACTTCTGACGCAACCCCCTTTATCCCTTGGACACGTTCACTGTTTGACCCAGAAGATTGCGAAAATCACCCTGAGCGTTTGGTTTTTGCAAAAGGTCTTCCAAATTCAGCTTGTCAAATTTGCTTTTGCAATATTTCCTAGCCACACTCAAAGTAGAAATCTCGTTCGCCCCACGTTCGTGCACGAACGTTTGAAAATGTACCTGTGACATTCAGCTGTTGAACCTGCTGCCCTTGCAAGGGGGAAACATTCTCTCTTTCTTGTGACAGTGTGATCCGTAGTGTGGTGCAGGCAGCCACTGTCATGTTCTTGCGTCCTTTTTGCAGCAACTGAACGCTGTCATTGCCGCCTCCATGTCCATAAAGAATTCCCAAAAAGTCAAGAAAATGCTCGAGGTAAGCAAGACTTCATCACTGTCATGATTGAGTTTCCCATAGGAATTTTGAAGAGTACCTGTCTTTTCGCGTGGTCCCGGAAGGTTAAAACAGTTCCGCTGAACAGATGCACTTCTGACGTTTCAGATTATCCTTGCCTTCGGTAACTACATGAACGGTGCCAAACGGGGGGCCGTGTACGGCTTCAAGCTGCAGAGCTTAGACATGGTAAGTCTCGTCTGACCACGTGCAGCTTCCCGTATGAAGATTGCATCGTGTGATTCCTCATTTGATTCTTTCAGTTTGGCTTGGTCTCAGCTTTTACGTTTAATTCCATTGCATTCCAACAAAGATTGGTTCCGTTCATCCTTCGTCATCGGTAACTAAATTTTGGTTCTCAATGTTCCTGCTTTTTTGCGACTTGTGTTTGACTTTCCGGAGTCGGTTGTATTCACTTGTGTCTGGTTGCATCACTTGTGAGTGGTGTTCCTTTCCGAATGACTTTCCGATGCTGATCTTGCGATACTGCAATTGGAAAACACCCGCGGTGCGACATGGTTGACATGTGGTTTTCTGGACACGTAATCTGGCCACGTCAGTTCCAGCGAATGTGGAAACTGATGTGAAGAAACAATCACTCCCAAGTACCGCCAAAATCATTGTGCTGTGATTTGGCCAGACACCGTAGCTCCGAGTTGCGGTTGTCTCTGGGTTTCGCCACGCCGGCACATCTCTCCAGTTGAAGTTAAACCACCAAAATCGGTTGAAGTTGCCGAGTCCAACTCGTTTTGGCTCGTTGAAGTGATGACACTTGGTTTTGTTTTCAGCTGCTGGACACCAAGTCGCAAGACAAAAAGATGACACTGCTGCACTTTATCGTACAAACGGTGAAAGAGAAGTTTCCAGACATTGCGAACTTCGACAGCGAGCTCAGATACATTGAGAAGGCTGCGTCGGGTGAGTGATCTTGTCACAGACACCCCTTGATGAATCACGCTGCGAAAGAAAGGGTCTTTGGAAGAGGAACTACAATGTGCAGTGTTTTAATCTGTTCTTCCTGAGTGAGTCAGTCTCCATCTGGATGTCGCCACAGTCTCGATCGACAACATCCTGTCGGACCTGGGTGAGCTGACGAAGGGGATGGAGATGACGAAGCGCGAGTTCGAGGCTCGACGCGACCGCGACCCGCCGCTCATCCTCAAGGACTTCCTCACCAACTCCGAAGACAAACTCAAGAAGCTCAAGCAGGACGCCAAGACCGCGCAGGTAAGTCTTCCACAGACGAGATCCATGGTGTTCGTGCGGAAAAGGCATGTGACAATTTCGTGCAGTGTGCAATGCGCTCACGTGCAGGAAGTGCGATCTGCACAAGTGCGGTATCCCTGCGTAAAGTTCGGACTTGTAAGTTGCGTTGTTGCTGTTTCTCAGGAAGCGTACGCGAGCGTGGTGGAGTACTTCGGAGAGAACGCCAAGACGTTGGCGCCCAATACCTTTTTCTCGCTCTTCTCCAGATTCAGCAAGGCCTACAAGGTGAGTCATGGTTTGTTGCAAAATTTACAGTGTTGTGTGCCCTCTGTCAGAAGGGAAATGCGAGGGTGAAATTACTTTGAACGTGTCCGTTTCTCTCCGCAGCAAGCGCAGGTCGACCTGGAGACGCAGGCGAAGCTGGAGAGCGCCGCGCTGGTGGCGTCTCAGACCCGCGAGCGCGCCCGCAACAGCAAGAAACAGGGACAGGTAGTCTATGAAAATGTAAGCGCTGTCTTTGCCATTTCAGCCCTTCCCAGGTCGCTGTTGTACATCTGGTGTCCTCCTTTTCTCTCTCTCTTCTTTCCTCTGTTTGAAACGACTGGGCTTTTTGATTGGCCACTGACTTGCCGGGAGAAATTCGGACAGCTTGCGTTCTTGTCGAACGCTTGGATCGCGTCCTTGTTCTCCGATGACTGTTGAAACAGCCTTCATAAAATGAAGGTCTTGGTGACCAACTGCTGTTTTCACAGTGATTCTTCACGCACAAAACAGGCCAGATCTTGGGGTCATGTTGCGCATCAAAAGGCCCATGACCTTCAGCTCGTTTGTTTCAGTTCCCAGGAAGGTCAGTCAGTGTCTTCAGTTCATAGGAATGAAGGAAAGTTGGGATTGTTATCCCACTGCACAAATTGGATTTGTTTGCCAAGATAAACACCACTTGAAGTTGACAAATACAAAATCATGAAAACATGGAACGGTCGCAGTGGGTGAAAATTGTCCCAGCTTTCTGCTGTTGTTGAATAGATACCCTGTATGTTCTGTCGTATCGCTTGTGCAACTAAATAAGAACACGATCAGAAATGGGGAGACGGGTGACACGATTCAGTTCGATTCTCGTTTTCACCCGTAGATTGCCTGCCCAATGACCGACGCAACTTTGTTGGGTTGACAACGAAAGGTGTTGCTTTCTCGTTTACATTTTGAAAGAGAACCAACCCAAACGTAGCAATCGTACTCAGAAACAAACACCGAGCAGGTTTTCACTTGAGTTGTGGGTTTTGTTTTCTCAGCACTTTTGGAGGTCTCATTCCACTCCCGTGGGAGTTTCTATGCAAGACAAAATGGTAACTTGGACAACGAATCAGATGTGGATCAATTCAGTTTGGAGCGATTTGCTGCATCCCAGTTTTGTGGAGCGGTTTCATCCACAGGCACCGCGTTAATTTCACAGTTTTCCTGAGATGGAAAACAAACAGCACAGGGGATTTTTTTTACAATTCGATGTTTATTGTGGTTGTTTTGTAGGGTGTTAATGAAATGGTAAGCTCAGGTTGTTTGCATCCCAAGTTGTAATTTTCCTGACGTAAGAGGATCTAACTGACGTTTCAGCATTCACCCCACCCCTCCCCTGACATGATATCGCGACTTGTGCTCACCAAACACTCCAAAACTTCATCCGAAATTCACAAGGCGTGAAAATTTGTTCAGTGTCCTTCTTGAAGTGTGAAATGTTCGTGCTGCGGAGAAACTGCAATGCCTCAGCGTTTCGATGATGTTTCGTCAAACGGACGCACGAAAAGGCCAGAACGAAGTTTTGCCCATTGATTTTTTTGGCCCTGCATGTCAACTAACAACAAAAGCAGGACTAAAGTCTCGGACAAGATGTATACCAAGTAGCGGTTAGGTTTGGTACAAGATATGCGAATGACATGCACCCAACAGCATGTGGCAAATTGAATTGGTTTTTGTCTGCTGTTTCTTCTCTGAGTGTTCTGTGAAAGTGTCGTGGTGGTGTCGTGACGGTGTTTTCTTGCTGTTTCCTCGATGCGTGTGTTGGCGATGCTTGAGGCACGACGGCTCAACCACTGCCACGTTCAGGCCCTGTTCGTGCGTCTTGAAATCGCCCTAGCGCGGTATCGACGGTTCTGCGCGAAAACAGCTCTGATAGTGTTCAACAGTCGGTAGAACTAAGGATTTCGTGGAAACGTTGAATCTGGTGAAATTACTCGATGAAGGCTGAACGGTCTAGTCTGTGCGTCTGTTTCGCAAAATGCTGTGTCGGTCATTTATTGGTGTGTTGGAATCTCACCCGTTGACTCTTCGTCCCGCAGGAGGCTGTGGTGAACGAGCTGAAGAGGAAACAGCGTCAGATCAAAGACAAGAAGATCCTCAACCGCGACGAGGTGTACCACGGCGCACTGGAGGACATCTTGCTAGGTTTGTAACCGCCTCTCCCACAAGACCCAGAGGAGATCCTGTGGTACCACTGGGCTTCAAAATGCGTGTCTGAGGTGGATGAAGAACCGGTTTGCTTCGCACTTGCAGACCTGAAGAACGAGCCGTACCGACGCGCGGACGGTGTGCGACGCTCACAGCGCAAACGAGTCGAGATGGAGCTGACGGGCGACGAGGGTACGTGGAGGGGCATATCATCAGTGCCGGGTCGCGGTGACAGCAGCGTGTTGGTGCCTGAACCGGCTGGTGTTCTTGTTCCAAAATTTTGGGAAATCTCATTTTCCAACCATTTTCAGAAATCATGGAAAAAAAATTCCGGCATAAATCAGCATTCTCGCACTTTGTGGTCCGTGACATCTTTTTGAGTTGTGTGTTAATTTTCAGGTGAATCGTACTGAAGTCCAGCTGTAAATGCGTCTGGCATTGAAAGCACTTCGAAGAAGGTACCCAGTCCAACCGACTTCCAAGGACACAGCAAAACCCAGTCGCAATCCAACCAAACCAAGCTTCTGTCTTCGCAGGACAAAGCAATTGTGATGTGTGTGTGTGTGTGTGCAGATGGCGAGGTGTCAGTGAAAGGGTGTGAGACGCGAATTCAGTCACGTTGCAGGGTACCAGTACTTCTGAACAGGGGGAGAGGGAAGTGTGAATAGGGCTGACGCTTTGTCTGTTTCGGGGAGTGTGCTTCCCGTGGTCCTTTGTTTTCTCCCATGGGGGTGTGCCTGTCCCTGTGACCGTTGCAATTTTTTCAGAACGGTCAAAAACCGGGAGCTTGAAAAGTGCTGTGTTTTGAGCATTTTCCACTGCGTCTTTTTTCACCTGAAAGAATTTGTCCGCAGTTTCATGCGGAATGTGTTGGGGCACGAAATGCTTTGGAAACTGACAATGTGACTGTCGATTCAGACTTCGGTCAAAACAGCCAACTTGCATATTCGACTTCACCAACCAAAGCCCGTCTTGCAGTCCAGTCTCAAGCCTTTGTTAGACTATGCCATGTACAAAGGAGTATTTGACCTTCTGTACATTTGTGTACGTTTCCCAGTTTGTACAGTCGGGCACGCAGCAAACAACCAAATCTGACAGCTCATAGACACGCAGAGATCTTGTGCCTGCTTGGCTTGTCGAGTGTGCTGCGGTAGCTATGCCTGCATTCACTGCGGATCCTTTGAACCACGAACTGTCCCCTCCCCCGGCAGTTTTTTGGTCCAACTTTGTCCCAGCCCATGTGCAAAATTTTGAAAAGTAGCCTGTTCTTTGCTGGGGGTGCGACGGGGACAGAAACTCTTGCGTGGAATTTACCGCAGCAGCAATGTGTTAGCTTGCTTTGTTCTCGTTGACAAAACTCCACAACTTGTTTCTTGAGCTCAGTTCTTCCGAAACACAGTTTGTTTTGAGTATGAGATTTGTTTTGTGATGAAACGAAATCAAACCGCTGTTCAGTCCTGCAGGAGCTTGTGTTGTGTGTTGACGTTCCTGTAGGAAAGCTGGCCATCGTTTTTCGCACGCCACTTTGGTTTTCATGGGTGGCTTGTATTCGAGGGTTTGTATGCGTTTTTTCATTCAAATTGGACTTGAAGGACTCCGTGCTGCTTCGTGTTCAAAACCTGTATTTCTGTCAAGAACCGTTCTCCTTCACAATGTTACAACTGCCATTGAGGAAGCCTGAAGAAACGTCTGTCTGAGCGCCAGCGTGAACAGACTTTCAAACAATACTCAAAATCTTCAACTGCTTCTGTACATATTTTGTGGTCAGTGTTCAGTCCGTTTCATCTGTGAATTCGTGTGTACAAAAGGGCCAGTCACTGTCACTGGCGCACTTCAAATAGCTGTGCGTTCAGAGGCAATGAGGCAAGAAGCTGTTTCCAAATACGTACATGTGCAATCATAGTAGAACAGCAGGACAATACATTCCAACCTGTAGAATCAGATCGAGAGTACGAGCTCCAGTAGGTGCTCTCGGGGGCGATTTCACACAATGTGTTGAATGTAACTTTCGAAATCTGTGTGGTATTTTTTTCCAAGGAGAGGCTGCCAGTGTTATTTTGTGGAATCTCTCGAAGTTTCAGACTCGCTTCACCACCAGCGCAAGTGGACAAACCACATTTTTGCATTTGAGAAATTTCTGGTGCTCATCGAAGAAAGATTAGTGATGCAGGAAAACAGAATATGACAGATTTCCAGCCATTGCACGTCACGATTGTGACCTGCACTGATGAGTGAATGACCTTTGCAATGCTGTGTGAAGTACTTTTGAAACTTTTTCAAAAGCTCCCGTTCCGGCGCGTCTGGCGATGTTTGCAACGCGCTGAGTATGTCACTTTGAGAACGTTATTTTTTCGTGTGGTGTAAGTCCGTGCACTTGTGTCACAAAGTTTCCACCGCCAACCCGCAACATCACAGCAAGCTCGGTTACATTCGCTGCATTTTTTGCACAACTCTTTTTACGCCGCTGCCTCAATACGGACTCCCGCTACGTTGTGAATTTTTATGATTGTCATGCGTAATTGATTAATGAGTTGTGCGACCATCGTTTTTATTTGCCCAGGGGCTACGAATGCTGAGTACACACACATCAACCTTGTTTTATGGACTATTATTCAGATGCCATGACCAAAATTTGTAACACGGTGCAACATCAGTGCACACATGTTTGTCCGTTCCAGAATGTTCCGTGTAATTTCTTACGAAGACGTGAAATCCATTTTTCAGATCAACCAGGGTCCTCTGTGTTCCCAAACACAAACTTTTGTATTGTCCGCGTGCATCGTTCAGTTGTTGAAACTTACGCTGAGAAATTTTTTGAGCCAAGGTTGAGCACACAAAAGCCTAGACAGGACTACATTTTCTCTGTGTCTTCCAGCAACTAGTTTCTCATGAAACAGCATTTGCGCAAGACACCGTACGTGTTTGCGGCACTGTGCTTTCGTTCATTTTTATTTTTCACGAAACGATCTGTCGTGGCAATAAACTTCTGTTCTGCTCGATCTTCTGCGAAGCAACAGAGCATGAGTTGTCAGAAGTTTTCGGTTTTTATTTTCCATTGAATTGTCGCGTTGTTAAGAGTTTTACACGTTCAGTACAGCTGAGGTTTGTAGCGTGTGTCGCAGTGTTTCGCCGTGTACTTGTTGAATGATTCTCTGTCCCGTTTTTGCCATGTGTACAAATTTTTGTCCAAACTTCCACAATGTATCACAGATATGCTGCAAATAAAGCATACCAAAAGGATGAGAGAACAACGTGTGTTTTCAGTTCACTCGAACAAGCACTGAAAGTGCTGCAAACTCTTGGAAATTTCGCCCCGTGCTTGTGAGATATTTTGGAGAAAGTGCTATGGAAAACAATGCAGGCACTT
>JAAUXT010087903.1_pt1 | contig 13946 bp, 13 predicted proteins | sample 7278171 | NCBI WGS metagenome assembly JAAUXT01 (sample SAMN14350112, study PRJNA611818) | marine sediment metagenome | isolation source: surface marine sediment (1.8m) | place: French Polynesia: Moorea | collected 2018-08 | reverse complement strand
CTTTGTTTATTACACACTTGTAATGATTTCTCTTGACAACTTTCATGTAAGAATGTTGTGTTGCTATTGGTCTTTCATCACATAGAGATCTGAGCAACTCAAATTTGTCATTCTTGAAATACGACAGCCAATCGGTCACTTAAATTTTCTGCCTCGTACTGAAGAGGCAACATCTCTCCATGCGTTCTGCTTGGCTGAGGTAATTTTGGCACCAAATTCTTTTCAGCACCATTTCTTATGGACCAAGCAGCATGGTATGGGCTAGTACAGACCAAATGGCAGGGTATTTCCGCGACATATGTCCTGAAAGGCACACTCGTTTCACACGTGCTGGTTTGTCTGTTGAGATTCAAAGATAAACCAACAACGAGCAATTCCCTTGAAGCGTGCACGGAAGAGTTGAACAGAACACAGGAAAACAGTTTTCTGCTTTGAACTGTATAACGCGTGATATTATATTTTCTGCAAAAAATGTCAATCAAAAACACTTCCTTTTCTGGTCTGGAACAGCGGGATCAAGCTCCAATCGAGGGCATCAAGTTTTTTGAGGTTCTCAACCAAGTTTGCTCTCTGTAACATAATTCTGTTCATTTTCCCTTGGAAAGTGTCCCGATTTTGATGAAGCCTGCATGCGCTCGAGCATTGTCACCGAAAGAGATGAAAAACGCAATGGAACAGGCAAGTTCAGTTACAAAAAAAGTTTGTCTTGCGAGTTCGGGTCCCAATAGAGATTCATATTTCAGTGTAAATCCACCAAATGAAAGTACAACAGCAGCGATATGTGGGATAACCCTATTTCAAGACGCCTTCAGCGCATTTGTCTTTTGTCGTATCTGATTCCACAAAGGCGCGAGGTGAAGAATGAAAGCGCGGCAGAAAAACACCCCGGAGGTAAAAACCTTATCTGTGACAGCTGAAAACATACCTTGGCTTTTCCTGTGCCATGTACATATTGATTTCACAATCTCACTGTGTTACCCTGAACAGCAAGTGTGATAAAGCTGCCAATTGTACTCCACGTAGTGCTGTTAACAATATTCTGATCTTGCCCATTGTGGAAGGGTCCTCCGCAAGGAGTTTGATGAGATATCATAGTCACAAGAGGAAAGAGTAGAGCCAAACTTCTTCGTTATTCGGGTAGTTGTTGGCTTGAAAGAAACAGTTCTTGCAGAGGAAAACGGGATCAATGCCACATTTGGAATCCTGGTCTGAATAATAAAGTCCAGTGAATCTACTTCTTGTGTACATGACCCAAAAGACAAGGATTTTGTGTCTCGGCTCTGTTCTTATGTCGTTTGAATAAATATACATTAGCCATGTGGAGTATTGATTTGGCAACCTGTATGCACAGTGGAACCCTGCAGTAGATTGTCACATACACTTCACATCAAATCTTCGTGCTCCATTCGACTTGAGACATCGTCCTTTATGGCGCGCTGTTATGATTTATGTGTACTGTCGGAGTAGTCCTTGGTAATGGCAGCCAAGTCAGTGGGAGTGCTTTGTTGAAATTAACGGTCCATATTTGCATCCCGACGTTTCTTTATCTTCTCTCTTTTCTGCTGAAGTGTTACGTACTTTCAGCAGAAGGAGGTCGGAAGAAGGCTGCAAGCAGTTTCTTACATGCTGCAGGACGAAGGCAAATGCATTATTTGTCAGCTTTCCCAGTTTCCCTTGTGATACATATATTTCATGCACAAAGCCGTGAAAAGCAATACGGTTTGAAAGGAACTGAAGTGACAACATATTTCACCGCCTCGCACAGCCACGAAAAGAGCAAAAGATCGTGAAACGCTCCTTCCAAGGTGCAATTAGGCTGAAGAAGAGGAGATGATTGCAGTCGAATTGGTCAGCTTCGTTCCAGGCTCCCGTCTGCCCACACAAAGAAGCGCTTGTGAAGATTGGTCTGAGAACAAGATAACTCCACTCTGAATGGGAAAATGTCCATTTGGTGGTGTACAAGGAGGGTCTGAGAAGTTTGGTTCTTTTAAAGGCAATCAGTCAGAAGTGAAAAGCTCTAAATTGATTAATCCAAATATTGACCCCAAACTGTGGACTGTGATCAATTGCCTGGGGCCGTTGCAGCGTAGACTCAGTCTTTCTCACAGAAGGAAACCTCGAACCTGTATCGGCTTTACAGCCACCGTGCACCGAGCCACTCACCAAGGCATTAAGAGGCTGGAAATTTTAGCTGGAGGTCATCTGGCCTATCAATAACATTCCAGCATTATGATCAATTTATATGTACTAAAGAGTTCCATTAAGGTTGAGAGCAGAGAAGGCATATGCAAGAAATCAATGCAATGACTCTAGAGTATGTGGAAACCTTGCGTTAAGACTCTCTTGGTATGTAAGATATTTACTCCGACCAACATCAATGAAACGCTTTTCATGTACACGAAGACCGAGTGCATATGCACAGGATGAGCGACTGTCAGGCAGTTCCACGGGGAGCTCACTGCAATATTAATCTGCAGCTCGCTCTCGCTTCCACGATCCTGGCTTTTTTGCAAACCACGGGATGGCCTGGACGAAAGATAGAGTTGTCCTCGCAGACTTTGGAGTGTTCGTTTGATCGTCCTCTTCCCCGGTCGTGACCGCGATTCTGCTTGTCTAATTAGACTCACAGATTCAGTGTAGTGCCCCATATCACTGAACACTGCCGGTCTGTAGACCTCGTCTTGTCGCAGACGAGGCCAAACATACATTAGCTCTTCCCTGTTTCCCGTGTGGACATTGATTTTGCAATTTTGATGCGTTGCACCTCAGAAGCAAGTGCAGTCTCGTAGTCTTCGTGTTCGCCGCACTTGACACGGCGAATATTGCAATCTGATCAAGCCCCGTTGACCTGTTGATGAATATTTGCTGAGGGATGCTGTCCGAGACGCAGCAATGCTAACCCGGCGTAATTTGACAGCGGTCCGATTTGCTATCCGGGTATCACAAACGAGCTCTGCGAAGCGAAGAGACTGAAGAGCTGCGAGGCCGTTCCACGAGTCTCCGAGACGTTGAAAGGGCAGTTTTAGCTGGACAGGCCGATGCTTTGTAGAATTGGACGGAAATCAGAGGTGACTGAGCCGTGGTGAACATGTTCCACGAGTCCTGCCTCCTTCTTGGAGAAATTTCGCTGTGGTTAAGTACGTTCAGATGTCATTTGGTACGTGATTCAGCGCCAAAACTCTCCAAACAGTGAGCACGAGCAATCCGTCGGGTGACCTGATTGGGTTTGACTCGGAATGAATGAACACCCTGTCGCTGTGCATCACAGGTGCAAAATTCACGATATTTTCTTCTTCAAAGATTTCTGCAGTCACTCCTTGCTCTCTCTGCAGGGAATCCATTTGCCTTGCAATTGGGGACCCATTCATCTCCTTAAATTTACTGCTGCTTTAACTCCCGATTGTGTCATTGTGAGCAAATGTGTGCCTTGTACAAGAGAAGTCGGGGGCTGGTCGTTTTGAAAAATTGGAGTGATGAACAAAACGATTGTTGCACTTTCTTTTGAGAAATGCAATTGAATTGCACGACGCAATGGTGGCAGAAGGAAAGGTTGTGTGTTATTCCTCAGTTGACCAAGCTGAGCTTTGCAAAAACAGTGCGCAACTCGAAGGCGCTCTGAAAATCACAAAGCCAACGGATCAAACTGTGCTACAGCACAGAATGGTATTTTTGCAGAAGGGGGCAGGCAACTGACAAAATTTGGCAAGAACATGTGAGACAAAGCACGAAACAAGACGTGTTCACGACATTTTAATATTTGTGAGAAACAACAATCTGCCAAAAGGCTGAAACACATGAAAGGTCAGTTTCGTTCCTTTTGCGCACGGGCATGCAAATCACGAAGAGCAGTTTGGGTTCTTGGAGACCTGTTCTGATAAGAGAGACTTGGCTCTGTCCTTGCGTGGTCCTGTGACCAAAGTGAACGACAAAAGATTCAGAAGTACACGCCCCATCAAGCAAATGTCCTTGCACTGGGCCGTGCAGGTGTAACCTTGGGTCCCGGGCACCAGGGGCCGATTGTGAATCGCAGCTCATACAGCGCTTTGTGCCGCTGAGATGTCAGAGACAAGGCTGCACCAAAAACTGTGGAGTCGAGAAAATGTGAACTTTCCGATACACATTTTTATCACTATTCCAGGCAAGAGATGCCTGCGTGTTTTGATGCCGGATTCTCGTTTATTCCGTGAACTTCCACAAAATCACACGCGATCAATCAGGGAGGCCAGAAAGGTGCTTTCACGATTCTGTTCCACCTGACTCAGTCACTTCCATCACAGAAGCGCTTTCAGGTTCAGAAATGCGATTGACGTTTTACTGCCGTGCAAATTACTAGACCGCAGGTTCTTTCAACATTGAGCGTGGATTGAAATCCGTCAATTACTCTGTGGTAAAACCCATACAGGAGCCAGCTGTCCGTGGATAAGTGATCTATTGATTGCTTGGTAAGGTAGAAATTTGTGAGTAATGCTCTTTACAATTGTTTTGATTGCCACTGATTGGAAATTTACTCTTTGATTCCGCGGTGAGATGCTGATGCAGGACTGGTGTGGCGCGCGTGAGTGAAGATCACTCTGGAGTGCTCAGTGGTGCGCTGCGCTGTTCTTGAAGAATCACAACGGCCTGTAGAGCCCATTGACTGTCGACTCTTCCCAAACTTGTGCTGCTGAATGGCCCAACAGTGTTCGACATCGAATTCCTGATGAGAAGATCACAGAAAATTCTGCTGTCTGACGACTTGGTCTGCTGGGCCGGCTTCACTTCTGCTGGAGGGCAATTTTCATCCAAGCGCAGTCAATTTGGTTGACATGCACGGTTGCAGTGGACAGAAGGTACAGAACACTGCGGTCGCGCATAAAGGGTGATTCTCTGCGGAGTGATTGCGCAGGACACACCTGGGACTGCTTTTTGACTGTGGTGAGGACGTCGAGCATCAGACAACACGTGGATCTCGTATTTCACCTGCGTTGAGTTCGGTGAGAGAACCTGTTGACTCCAGGACCCAGTCCTGAATCACCCGTTCCCTACGGCTCAGTGAGTTGCCACTTGAATCTGATGACTCCTCTGGGTTTGGATGACTTCCGGCATCCCAGGGGAGCCTGGTCCGGCTGATACTGTCCAAGTATAGGTGCAGATGACCGGGAAGTCCCCTGTGATGAGGGTAAATCGCTCTTCCCTTGGAGACTTTCTGAGTGCGTGTTTATGCAAGCCACAATTTCTTTGCCACAGGTGGTCTTCCTTTCGTTGCACTCGGCAGGAACCGAATTGATGTGGATCTGCACGGACCTCGGCTGCTGCGTTCCGGAGTCTGCAGTGCGCTCATGCAGAAAGGAGCAAAGTCTGCGCTGTCGCTGAAGCTGGAATGACAAACCCTGTCCAACACAGTGTTTTCCCTTTTCAGCCGCGAATTTCTTGAGTATCAGTTTTGACCATGACTTTCAAAACCAAACACAAAAATTCGTTGACAACAAAACACCCTTGGATGACACTGTTTGGTACACTTGTTCTTCTTTCTTCATTCACCACTCCAAATGTTTGATTTCTGAATCTATGGCGATTGTGCAGATGTGATTTTGGGAGTCATCTGATTTCAAATCAAACGCATCAATGCCCATAAACATCAGCACTTGTGGGCTGCTTCACAAGATTCCCTCCTTCGCAGGACCTTTATCAATGGTGCCACAAAATGCATTAGCCCTCTCCTGTCATATTTGTATTGATTTTGTAATCTTGTCGTGTTGCGCCCTTTCCAGGGGAAATAATGGTTGTGTGAACCGCCAGCACACACCCGTGTTACCAACCACGAACAGCACACATCGTCGAATCTATTTTGACTGCACAAGAAGCCACACGTGCACAAAAATTAAAGACCAGATCGATTCTCGTTCGAACCCAAAGGGCATGAAGAGCCCGGAGACTGTGTGGAATCTTGGTTTGATGAAACATCATCAGTCGCGATCAACTAACACTTGGAAGCAGGTGATAAGCAAAAAGCTTTGGATGCAACAACGTGATCATTTGTGTTGCGACTGTCAGCGAAACGTTACACTTCGCAGAATGGTTGCTTTGGAAATCGGAGAGTTGCTCATTTTAATGTGAAATCCATTATGTGTTGTGTTTCCATGGCGACGAAGCATTTCTATACATGCACAAAGCCGCTCAATTTAATCGTTGTCAATTTAGATTTGATACAAGTTTCACCCAGCTCCGGTTGTGTGCTTTGTCTTCCTTTTCCCAATGAATTTTTGCGCTTTTGGTTGTGGAAACGAGGCAGTGGCTTTGTTGGTTCCCATCCAAATGGCGCCGTTCCCACGGCATCGCTGGAATACCGATGCTGCCCATGTTTTCTCATTATCACCCCAATGAAATACATCACACTCCAAATAATTTATGAACACCGATGTGAAGATGAACAATGTGTGTGGAACAACATGGCACAATGTTGTCTGCCGCCAGCAATTCACACCGAACGTTGGGACAGCAAAGGCCACAATGTTCCCAAGCTGTCCAAGCCTGACTTGGTGCAGAACCGTGTTGTGAAAATCCACCAGAGTAAAAAGGGAGAAGATTTTGGGATGATCCAGGCGTTTTTGCTGGCATATCGATTTTACCCTCACCACAGGCAGAGTCTGTTCAATGAATCTGCCAATTGTACTCCACGTAACCTGTGGTGTAATCTGATTAGGTTTCAATGATTTATTGATGATAACAGGAAAGGTGTAATGTCTGGATTGTCGTAGGACAATAACATTGATTAATTGGTATTGATGAATAATTTGTCGCAATGCAAAAAGCGAGAGATCAAACAATTTGACTCCGAACACGGGTCTCACTGCCACTGCAGAAACAAAACCATTTCAGAAGATCCTGCAGCGAAGATAATGGAACTGAGACAGGAAGACCCGCGAATGTCAACTCCAGCGGGAATCGACTTGGATTCTGAGGTCGCTCCGAGGACAAGTGGACACGAAAGTGAACCGCGCGGCTTCATCCCAACGAAGGAGGAACCATCTCTGGGAAACTAATTCCCGGCCGCTCCCGGTCACGAAAGGAAATTCCGCGGAAGGTTTTTCCTCCATGCATCGGCTCCGCAGAGCAGTTGGATCAAAGTGCTGCTCGAACAAAATCTTGTCGCGCAACTGGCCTGATTTCCAAAAGAACATGACAGGATGATCTCAGAATGATGAATCGCTGTGACCTTCAAAGGAAACATATCTTGATCCCACATTCGTCCATTCAGAGACTGTTTTGTCCTGTCGTTGTTCGGAAAACTAAACACAAATTATCTGGGAATGGAAATGCGGAACCAACACCGCAGCCACGTGCGTCAAATTTCGTTTTCGCAGTCCGGGTTTGTTTTCTTGTCTCTCAATGGAAGCTTCTTCCGGAGCTTAACTGGAACGAACACCAGCAACTTGGCGCAATCATTTTAAAAGCGGCAGATTATGTGTCACCCAAGACTTATCCCTGAGTTGCCATGGCAACATGGTTCTTACGTACACTTTTCTCCCTCAGTTCACACCAGAAAGTATCGAAGCTATTGCCCTGATTAGCGTTTCAATTGTAACGCCGAGGTAACAATCTGCGACATTGCTCACAGCTGGCTGAAATTCAAGGCGACGTCGTAATGAAGGCGTTTCTTGAAGAGCTTTCGAGGGCGCTCCCTCTCCGGATCACGCTCGGCGTGCAGCTGGCCACACATGCCCAAATTAATCTCTTTCCCATGTATGTACAGAGGCCTGAGGGGCGTCTGGAGTGTGGACAGTTTTCGAGACTTCCACACTGGGGGAATTCGATACGGCTCTTTCACCCGGGTAGGAACTGAAGGAATTGTGAGTGAACGTCGATCTATTTTTCGACGCGTCGCGAAAAGATGTGCGAGTGCTCGTGTGTATTTTTTATCACTGCCACATTCGTGTGACTGACACCTGAAAATACAGACAGAGGCTATATTGCAGAGAAGAATGATCTTGACCAAAAGGTTCTTTCGAAAGTCAACTGCAGGACGTTCTTTTGCCTGGCGACAATCTATTCTGAGAAGTCAACAATTTTCCTTCACGACGAGTACTCAACAGTTCTGTGTGACACACAGGCAAAGAAAATCAATTTCACTCGTCAAAGGCTTCATTTGATCTGAAGATATTCCTTTGGAAATGGTCCGTTTTGACTGGAGCTCGGAATCGCGTGCCTGAACTGGTTTGAGGCCGGAGTACGATGCCCCTGGTGAAAGCGCGTAACACTCGAGTGCGGCCACTGCAGGCGACATCAATTGGAAACCCGATCAAAGCTGAAGGTTGTGTGTGCAAGCCATGAAATGATACCATTTGTGCTATTCTATCCATTTATCTGTTCCGTCTCTTCCGATCTCTTTTGCTGCAGACCACAAGAACAGAAATACGACCCGCGAGTCTTATCAGAGTCGGTCTGCGGCGGCACTGTGGTTCCAGTTCGAGACCAGCACTGAAACTGTCGACATGCAGTGTGAAATGTGTAGTGGAGGAGAACAAAGGCGATTGAAATGCAAATTTGAAACGGCGTTGCTTTGCATGAACGTTTTACTGAAAGACAAGAGCGCCAGAGAAGAAGGATGGAAGGTCGTTCCCACAAAAACAAGCGCATGATGTTCTGCACACCGCGAGACGTGCTTCACTCAGCTGACATCTGTATGATGCAGACCAAACAAAAAGCCCTGCTTTCTTTATGTGGTTGTCATGGAGACATATATCCTCATACATATCTGGGTATATGATGTGTTTTAAAGTGCAGTTGGATCTCGCAGGAAAATCTGTTGAAAAGCTTTTAGCATTTTGCCTGTGTAAATGTACACATGGATGGTGGTGGCGCAAACATTGGCGGCTTCCATTGTGTCCTTCTGAATACTTCTTTTGATGCATTGTGAACCTAATTCAATTTGAATGGGGAAAAATGGGCGCACGAATTTTGTTTGCTGTGGGACTGAATTTGAATTGCAAACGTACGAGCAAGATTTGATTTTATTCGGCCGAGTGATGGACGACTCCTCGTTGGAGAAAATAGTCGCGAGGAAATAATTCCAGGAGTTGCCTCTTATTATCTTCTGAATATGTCAGCACATTTTAAAATGTCCTTTTGTTACCAAGATTGGAGAGAAGAGAAAATCAGTTCAAACAAAACATTTTCTTTTCCAAGTCCGATGTTTTACTCGTGAAGAATTGTCGTCCTGCGCCCACCGCGAATGGATCGGAGGTATCCACCATAAAATTTCCGCACGACCAGTCGAATCAGGACCATCGGGGACTTCAAATTTGTGACTCTGGTCAGGGTTATCTCGCCGAATGAATTCATTCACCGAAGACTCAAACTGAGTGCGCCATTGAATCAAGTTGCAGTACGCGGAGCTGGATGCGGCGATTTGTCATGAAAGCCCGAGGATATCGGCTCTGTCTGTTCAGGGCTTTATCTGTAATTGTCATGTACAACCGCAGAGATTAAAGGTTACACCGAGAGAGAAGCTAAACTGTATATCAGGATTTTTTGCATGATGCCGCACATTGTCATGTAAATTTGCAATTTACCATAAGTTACATACGCCGGGAACTGTCAGCCGGCCGCGATTGGGTCCACCATTGATTTCGGAAGGGAATCAAGGCCCGACAAGGTTGCGTTGTGTACGTGTACCACACTCAGCTCTGGCAAAACGGAATTTCAATCTGGAAGGAACCAAAACTCAGTCACATTGGAGGAACACTGAAAGCATGTGATGTGCATCCACGGGTCGGAAACAACACACGCATCTGGCATCGGCAAAATGATCCCGTTTTTTCTCTGCAGAAAGCAGTTTGGCTTGATTAGAACTGAAGTAAATAACATTATTCGAGCCTAATTGGGGTTCTGGGAAATCTGAAACACTACTACCAAGCATCTCTGTTCCTTTGCCATTTGCAATTTCATGCCGTTGATTGGACCTCTGACGGTAGGAGTGAAGAAGACTGCTCCTGCAGATTCCCTGTGCAGATCGCAACAAGAAACCCGTGCAGCGTGTCAGTCGTACGCGTGATTCACACCCAATACGTGCCGGAACAAGTCAATGGGCGACGCAGCGGTCAAAGAACGAACAGCCTATGTCAACCCATGGTTTGGTTTTCTTTGTGTAAATGTTAAATTTAAGCAAAAAGGACACATGAGGTTCTTTGATGTCCCACGAAGTCTGTTTCCTCGTCAGATGTATAATGCAACGGCGGACGACCAACTGTGCACGTTTGAATTTCGTTGTCGCGTTCTCCTTTGTCAAGCCAGTTTGTAGTTCTCGGAGTCCGGCCCCCATTTCTACCACGAGGGAACAAACGCGGACACGAGGACTTCGTGTGTCCTTCAGGCTTCCAAGATGTCGCAGAAACAAGTTGTATTCGTTAGTGCGCGAAGCTTCTCCACGCACAAGAGGTGGCGAGGTGATGGTCATTGCGGGATAAACCTGTCCCGCTGTCCTGTGGATTTTATCAAGATTCTCAAAGGAGCTCAGAAAAATATCTCCAGATAAGCCGGCTGCGGTGGGAACAAGAAACGTTGAGAAGTTTTGTGATTGAGGCGCAAACAGCTTGATGTTACCATCGTTGATGAAAAACTGTTTGTGCTTTGAATTTTTCAGGTGTTCTTGTGTTTTCTCGCTTTCGTCAAGCATTGCACAATTGGTTTTTGTACAATCTGTTCACCCAACTCTTGCACATGTGTGTGCACGCCTGAAGTCGGTGAAGAACGATGTCGGTGAAGAACGACGAGACAAATTACCGATTGATCTCTGCTCTGTGGATTTGTCAATGATTATTCATTGAACTTGTATGTGTGAATCGCCGTACGAGTGCGTGATCTTCATGCAACATTCTGTCTCCCAACCCGAAGCAGAACAGAAAAGAAAGGCCAAATTGGCACTGGACCTGGTGGGCCCCTGTAAATATTCTTGCTTGGCACAAACATGACGGGTCAGAACACAAGGGTGTGCAGCGGTGAATGGTGACGAAGTGTTCAGAAGGGGCCTTTGGGCCCCCCCCCCCATCCCTGCGATCAGGAAACAAACTTTCCGCACCAAAATTTTGTGGGCAAGTTTTGTTTGTCTTGTCGAAGACAGAATTGCCTGAGTTGCTCCCCAACCACGCGAGGGAGCCTAAAAGGATGTGCCAAAAGAAGTATTACACCTTTCTTTTCAGGAGAACTACGACAGGAGTGGATAGTCAGTCAGAAACATCAAGTCACTTGATGTTTTTGCAGGAAATTCCTTCTGACAGGGAACGTATCCAAAGGATCGTTGAAAGACTTGAGATTTTGCAAAATTTGTCTCAGGACTGTTAGAGTCTGTGAGATAACGCTCGAATGGAAATTAAGGCAGGGAATCTTTTAGCCCAGGCATTCCGGTCCACTTAGCTCGGAACAGAAGAACTGCGGAATGGCGGTATTAGGGAAAGCAGATGGTGTTTGCCTTCGTTTTCAATTTACCTACTTTGGAAAGAAACCGGTGGGATTTTATGGCCAAGCGAACAGCTTCAAGTTGTGTGTTTTACATTCACAGAATATCCCAAGAATGCAACGAGCCCGAAATGTGTAGTTCACTACCAAGTCATGGAGAGAAAAAACATCATGAGTTCACAAGATATGAAGTCTGTCAGCAGAAATTTGTTATTGCGTCAAAAGAAAGTGTTCATTCGCCTTGCTGTCTTTGTTGGTGTGATACCAAAGGGGAAATTGTTTGACGGTCAAACAAAACTCTTGACGAGACTGTCGAACAGAATTTTGCGCCTGACACTTTCTTGTCTTTTCTTCAAGTTTTTCCTTTCAAAGTTGCATGGCACGACTCAACACGTGTGACAAGAACATCACAGAACCAGACAGAGAAACAACGAGCAGTACATGCAGAGCCGCAATGTGTACAATGAGAGAATATCGACCAACGTCAATTTTGTTTCAATCACATCCTTTCAGGTTCCAAGTTCAAAGCCACAGTTACTCCATGAGAATGCATGGAAAATTTCTTTGAAATGACGAAGGCCTTGATGACTACTTTGCAGGCATTGTGTTCTCCAGGAGAAATCTACTTCATTCAGAGTGATCCGCTTCAAACATTCATTGTGGCTTCCTGTGTGTTTCTTCCTCATCAGTTTTGATGACGTTCAATCTCGAGATGATAAGCCACCTTAATGAAAATTGTAGAAACCAACAACAGAACCCCAACAAGCTTTTGAGGATCATCGTCTATCAATTGACTTGTAGTTAAACGAACAAACGACGTCCTCACCTTCAGCCTGGCCTCACACGAGGATGGGGCTGTTGTGCACTGTTCGTTGCGTTGTTCAGAGAATACACCTCAGTTCATACGGATATGCCGTCAGGTTGGGAAACATTCTGAAGGGTCTACTCCACCATCTACTTTTCTCCGTTAAATTCACTCGGTGGCTTTTAGTTTTGCAGCTGTTACCATGGCGATGCAACAGTTCACTTGCCTCTGCTGCTTAATGCCACATACGCCATGAATTTGGAGCAGTCAAACATTGACATATACCGGGCCAGAGACCCTCAGAGCTGGCTTGGCATGAACATGCAAATGTATATATGTAAGACAGCTTTCCTCTTTTTGTGTTGTGTGTGCACTTCTTGGTGCCCATGTCCTTTTGAAGCTGTAAATTGTCAATGCTGGAAAAAAACGTGCGAACTCCAACACGACCACAAAGCACATTGTTCTAGATTCGATGTTTGTTGCACTGAGAACATTTCAAGGAACGAAGCGAACAGCGAAGGGAAGACGCTGGGAGAACATTGTCCCCATTGTGCGAGCCTCAGGCTGGTGGAGCTGAAGCCTCAGCAGGAAATCTCTCAACATATCAAAGGGAGAAGGAACCTGGATAAGTGCCAGTTTGGCACACTAAGACCTCAGAAGATAGACTGCGCAAAGCTTCACACAAAGCACACGGTAAAGGATGGTCGTCTCTCCCTCCAGTGAAAGGTTGGAATGTCACCATTGCTCCCACTTGTTTCGACACAACTCGAGAAAGACAGGTGCGCCAACCAAAACAAAAACAAAGCAACAAAGAGTGACCGATTGCATGCCAAAATTTGGTGCACAAGACAGCCTGGAATTCTGTTGGTCACAGAGCTTCAAGGGATTTTTGAAAATACATCAACAGACACATATTTGTGCCTCATAGCTTCATGTTCTGCTTGTGATGGGAACAGAGCAAAGCAGCTGTACCCGTTTTAATGACACGGTTTACCCAAAAAAACGCAATCAACCACATGATCTAGATCAAAATCTTTTCCCTCCTGTGGGATCAGTTTGGCTGGTGTCACTAAAAGCTACCATTAATTCCTCACGCGACTTTGAAATCAGAAAGTTGGATTCAAACACTCCCCACTGACCGAGGAGAAATCTGTCGGCAAAGGTCGTGCTCGGTGTCGGGATTTGATGGGTCTTAATGGCTCGGTCGCAGGAGTAGATCACAGGGTCTTGAAGGGTCGCCTGCACTGGGGACTGCTGCTTCTGCACCGCTTCCTTGGCACGAGATTCCTTGCTGCACCGTAATGTACCGCTGCACGAGGCAAAGAACAATGCTTCAAGAAAACAGGAGTGAAGACAAAAAAGGCTTGTGTCGAAATTAAGTGACGTTGGTTTGATGCTGGGTGGGGGCACATGTTCGTCTTGGTGTAGAAGCGTTCTATGTGTCGCTCATAAGTCTGCAGGGTAGGAGATTACATTTCCCCTCACGAGCACACGCCCTATTTGACACGAACTCTTGTGAACCCTTTTCTGATTGTGCGAAGTCCCTTTAGGGCGAAGCACCATGTGGTAATGCAGTATATGGCAGCTGGACCAAAATGTCCCCTGCCCCCCTCCCCCCTCCCCCCCAGACCCCCCCAGACCCCCCCGGCCAGACCCCCCCCAGACCCCCCCTGGCCAGACCCCCCCCCTGCAGAAGACAGTATGGCTG
>JAAUXT010013761.1_pt1 | contig 13946 bp, 9 predicted proteins | sample 7278171 | NCBI WGS metagenome assembly JAAUXT01 (sample SAMN14350112, study PRJNA611818) | marine sediment metagenome | isolation source: surface marine sediment (1.8m) | place: French Polynesia: Moorea | collected 2018-08 | reverse complement strand
TCTGAAGTGGTGGGAAATGCACTTCACATTTTCACTGCACTGAGTGTGAGATCCTATTTCTACAACATGATGGCAGATTGGCTCATGATCATGCAGTTGAGTGTGAGAAGCGACACTCGTACACTGTGTCGTAAATAGGGTCAAACAGCGAGACGAGATGCCACAGTTGTAGAAGTGTTGTAGAACCTCTTTTTGAAGCAGAACTTGCGCACTTACTGTCTTGCTCGCTGTCAAGATGGTCGGGTTGTTTCTCTTCGTTGTTGTTCACTTCCCCGTAGTTTTGGTAGCTGTTTGTTTGTTCTGCGCCGTCTTCTTTCGTTTCGTTGTCGTATTCGTCTGTGGTGTATGTGTCCTTGGTTTCTTCAGTGTAGGCTTCGTCGGCTTGATAATCTTCGGTGGCGGCTTCATTGTAACTTTCTGGTTCTTTCGGCTCCGTAGAACTTCGATATGTGTCTGGCTCGTCGGCAGACCCATTTTGAACAGACTGCTCCTCTGGGACTTGTTCGTTTTGGCTGGGTTCCACAGACAGACGCCCTGACTTCGCAGACCCGATTCTTTCCGCTGCCGGCGATGTTCGCTCTGGCTGAGACTTGGCAGAGCCAGCTCGACTGGATCTTGGTCGTGGAGTTCCTGTCTTCGCAGAACGTACAGATGTGGGTCGACTTGGGACGGTATTTTCTTCGTAACCACCTGATGGGGGCCTTTCGCTCTCGTATGTTCCAGATTTTGGTCTTCCTGAGGCTGGTCGCGAGTCAGGTTTCTGTTCTGTTGAATATCCTTCGTGTCCTGATCTTGGTCTTCCGGACGCTGGTCTCGAAGTTCCGTTCTGTGCTTCAGATCGACGGGACGACGCTCTGCCGGACTCGGGCCTCTCGGCTCCAGATTTGGGTCTCCCGGACGCAGGTCGGCTGGATCCCCCTTCCTCCGCCTGGCGAGATTTCGCTCTCCCAGATTCTGGTCTTCCAGACTTGGGCCTGCCTGAATCAGGTCTGCCAGTTTGAGAGACGCGAGAGCTGGGTCGAGAGCCCTTGGGGGTCGCTGATTTGGCTGCAGATTCTGGCCTCTGGTCTTCGTAACCAGTCGCGGACTCCGGTGCAGCAGCGTTTTGAGATCCAGGCCTCGAACCTTCATTTCTTGAACCTGACCTCGACTGATTTTCCTGAGTGGGGGTCTCCGCGGGATGCTGGCTCGTGTACCCGTTCAGTTGCGAGTTTCCGGAGCTCGGTCGTTTCGACCTGGAACTGGGCCTGGATCCCCCGGATTTGACCGACCCTGTTCCTGACGCTGGGCGCGGTGGCTGATCGGCATCCGTGTACGAGTCAGCATTCTCAGCGTTAGTTTGCTGATCCTGCGGTTCGGAAATAGAGTATCAGCAAGATTTGGCCCGAAGTTCGCTCTGCATTTTGAACCTCATTCACTGACAGATTCAAGAAAATTCAGTCGAGTGCTTGTCAGCAAAATTCGTCGACAAATATTTCAAACATCTGTCTTGTGTGGAAATCGGTAGATCTACCCCAGGGTATTCTGGGTGCTGATCAATGAAGTAACGACTTTGAATTATCCCCAGAACCTGGGCAAACGAATCTTGGTTGAAAATTGATTGGACGTGGCAGGAGAGACGATCTGGATGAACATATCGCTCGAGATCTGTTTCATCAGTACCACCCACGCTCCCTGCCAACAGGCTTGCGTGGTTCGTCAAACACAAACTCTGTCATTGTGTTCTTGATTGTTTTAGTTGAACCGTGGAGAAGGAAAGTTTCTGCAGCAAACCTGGTACTCCCCCTCGTCAGCATCGTACGACGGCGGCGTGTCTTCTTCTGGAGCTGCCATCTCCTTAAACATAGACAGACATTAAAATCCGAAATATCTTTATGCTCGTGAAGTGCTTTACAGTTATTAGCACTCGAAAGGTACTACCATTCTGGTCTTTGATGTGATTACGAGTCAACGTGATACAGGTGTTGTTCACCTGCCGTGTGTAGTGTGATCATACCTAACTCGATCTTTGAAGCTTTGATCAATGTGACAATGATTTTGTGGCGCACACACTCTTAAGGTTTGCTTTGAAACTTGAGAGCACCGCAACGTTGTTGTTTTGTCAAAGTTTTTCTCTGAAACAAGGGTGGTGGTGGTTTTTCTTTTCGAAAAGCACATGTTTTTGCCACGGAGCGCTTGATTTTGAAAATGCGCAAACGCTGTGACAAAAGAGCTGCCTGAGAAAAGGAAGCCCCAACTGGACAGTCAAGCCTGACAATCTTCTCTGCAGGGTGAACATATTGAAGAGCATTGAGCCTGACTTACCATCTTGGATTCGTGTCGCCGAGTCCTTTGGCTCTCTGAATCCTAATGATCCTGCCCTTTACGACATGCCGTCACTTCTGAGGCGTGCTCGTCAAGTTTGTGGGTGTTTTATTAGCTACTCGTCATGGCAACTGTAAACAAATGGCCAATCTTTTCCTTACCAGCTGATGGAGTGAGTATGAAACGGGGCGACAAGTTCCCAAGGTTCAACCATGCAGCTTTGAACAAATATGGTTGTGCTCAACTGGAGAACGAAATGGAATCTAGTTGAACATTATTGCGTTGCATTATATGATGTTGATTGGACGAATTGTCTGTCAAGAATTGTGGAAGCAGTGTGGTGGAAAACAGGGATAACTGTTTTTGGCAGTGAACCTGCGATCCACTGCTATTGTCAGAGCACGGGCAAGGGAACGGGCATTGGGCATGACGCGTTACGTTCAGTCTAATCATCAGTTCAAACTGATAAAATCTAAATCAGGCGCAACGTTGAAAAAAGAGTTTGTATTTATTGTTCTTGCCAACCGTATAACGTGCACTTTGCGCGGTGATTATCACTGGATCGAAGATTCACGTATGTTCACAATTTCCCGCGCTGTTCAAGAACGCGACGGAGAACATTTCAGGCCGTTTTCCACCATTTATCCAGCTCTTCGGCCCAAGAGATACTTTCTCACCGAAGAGCGCTGTGCTGCATAAAGAAGAAACGCGTGCAGAAGTGGAGGTGGGATCAATGTCCCCAAATCGAAATGTTCGATTCGCACGTGGTTTCGATCAAGATTGCCTCAATTGGGAATGAAGTTCATAGATCTGTCTTTCACGCCACTGCTTCCTTTTGTTTGGTTTACGTGTCAGTTCTCTGGCTTGAATCCAGAGACAAAATGTCAACCTGTTCAACGAAATACGCGTCGATATGAATTCCACTTTGGAGACTCAGCCATGCACTGTTGTTGTTTCAGATGATTTGCTGGTTTATTCGAAACCCACAAAACTTGTAAATTGTGTCAACAGTTGTCCAAATGGGCAGCCGCTTCTTTGGCTGCTCGCGTTTCTGACATGTGTTCGTACTTTTGGTGGTTGGTGATTATTATTCGTCGCATGATACTGAGTACTCCACCGCTCAAGCGAGGCGCATGTCAACACTGACAAGTATTCTTGTTGGAAACGTCGGTCACATGTTTTCTCGCAAACTCCGTCAATGAATGTGGACGGTGACAAAAATGGAATGAGTGTCAACAACGAGAAAAGCTCACAACTGGTTTCTCCTTGCAGATCTTTTGTGAAAAGTTTCTCTCCAAGTAAACGGACGCTCCTGTCCACTTTGAAGTCTCTGGAGCACTTCCAGAACTGCGTCACCACTTCAGTCGTGTCAGAACCGATAAAACAACGCGAATTGGACTTGGGTACGTTCGGTCAGACATAAACGCCACTCGTGACGTTCAGCAGGAGTCTCGTTGAGATTGCGGAATCATAACTTACAGCAGCTTCGCCTTTTCGTCTTCGTTATCGCACCCGCCTCCAGCGGAGCGCGGCTCCCAGCACCGTCGATTCTGAGCAGATCAGCGTTGCTTCTGATTCAGCTGAAAGTTGGCGTGAGGAACAGATAAACGAGACGCACCTTTTTATCCCATTGAAATAGGCGCACACTCAAAGCCTTGGTTATTGTGGCAAAACAGCTGCACCCAGATCTATTCAGCGACTGCAGATTGAGGTTGATCGTGGCAAGAAGGAACGTAACGGCGCAGCATTGTTGCTGAATTTGGGTGGAACTGTTGTTCAAAATACCAGGACCCCAGAATAAAAGGGAAGCTTTCCATTCTCTCTGGCCCTATCTTTGCCACAGACACTGCAAACTCTCTGTTTGCGTGCAAATTATGAGCGAAAGTGTGGGAACTCTTCCGAATGTGTCTCCAGATGATACAGTGAAATCCCGCAAAAACAAAATGAAGTCATCGGTTTTCATTTTCGTTGTGTTGAAGTTGCCATTACTCGTCCATCAAACAGTCTTAACATTCTGCAAAACGACAGCGCCATATGTCTTCAAAGCTGCAATTTTCACACAGCTTCACACGGTTCTTGCAGTCGAAGCGAACAAACCGTGTTGCTTCTCAGGACGCCATAATTGGGTGATGAAGGTGCAGCACTCGACAGTGAATGAAATGCTGTTTTCTGGGACTTTTGACAGAAGGAAGAATGAGCATGAGGCATCCAGGTATGAGCATGTTTACCGAACGCAGAGGAAAACTCGCATTTTTCAGCTCGTGCACATAAAAACGGCATAAAAAGCTGCGTTGTTCAGGATTCTGATCCTTGATTTCAAATCTACCTGCAGCTTTCTGTGGAGAATTTTGCGATTGCCTATACCAAGCATTTCAAAACGTGTTTGTGCCTTGTCTCTGCGTTTGTGTGGGGTACTTGGGCGTGGGTTGTGTGTATGTGAATGTGTTTGTGCGTGTGAGTGCAAAAGAGTTCTGTGTTTTTCTGCAGGAAGACCAACAAAATTCAGTTGGCTTCCAGATAAACAGGCCAAATTCTCAAGGCAGACGTCAGGCATTTTCAAGAAACATTACGAGCAGCTCACAGATGTGCTCCTGTGTTGGTTTTGTGGAAATGATAGATCTAGTTTTGGTGTTGAAGCCTTTCAGAAAGAAACCAATCACCATAACCTGTTGACAAAGTTCAGATTGTTTGCGAGGGAAGACGCACGACTCGGCTTGCGTTCAGCAAACAAATTTCTGCATTCATCACTTTGTGTCATAGCAGTGTGCAAAATGAATGCGATACAACCTACAGCAGTGGTGATAATGAGGCCTCCACAATGGATTAATTGTTTGCATCATAGATGACAATTGTTCATTGAGCTACTCGCACTTGGCATGTTGTTATCGTCCAGAGAGTCGTAAATTCTTTACTGCAAGAAAATCCATAACCGGATCTGCTAGAGGTAAACGGTTACGTGATGGCGTTGTGTAGAAATACGTGTCTTTATGTTCCAGGATGTGGAAAAGTTGTTGCGCCACTGGGGTCTTGAGACCTGTGCCGTGAAGAACGTCGGTCAAGTATGGGCAAGAGCGACGGCGGTCTGTGTTCGGGTGAACTGCGACGCTTCGGAGAGTTGACCTCCATAAAGGGCGTCGGAAGAGCCATCAAGGCCGACATCGACGGGCTCCGCTTCATGTGGGCTGCTGCAGTCGTCGGCTTCTTCATCGTCACAGTCTACAACGTGTGGAGTTTGACCGATGAACTGCTCATGTTCAGCACGGCAACCAAGATCACAGAACAGAGCATCGACTACGCCGGAGACACTGGATCAGAGGTATTACTCTGCAACGTGAATCCCTATTCGTTGGCAGAGTTCAACAGAACATCAGCGGAATTGGACTCTTACCGACGTTTAATTGAGGGCTGGACTAAGTTGGACAATGAGACAGACAGAGAAACGATCGGAATGTTGCGAAGCATCAGAACCGAGTTGCTGACTGGACAACTCGGGTTCTTCCAGCACCTCGGGCCCTCGGAGGCCTCCAGCCTGAGCCATTCTCTGGAACACTTCATCCTGAGCTGTTTCGTCCATTTCCTGGAAGGGGTTATGGAGAGAAAAGTGCCTTGCTCCCAGGCAGCGGTCCGGATAGAAAACGTGATAAACAAAGAATATTTCAACTGCTTCAAGATCCACGGCGGGGAAGGGAGTGGTTCCAGACCCTCTGTTGGCATGTCGTTTCTCCTGCACGTCAGTGACGTGAGGCAACTTAATGCTGGCGTAACGACCGGTAACGTGGGAAAAGGCGCTTTGCTGACGATAGGTGAAACGGGATCGATGCTGAACGTCGAGACTCAAAGCACTGAACTTTTACCCGGCAAAGTGAACGAAGTGAGACTGAGAAGAATGCATAGGAAGCGACTGCCCCAACCTCATGGCAGTTGCATCCCCAGGGAGGAACTGAAGAAAAAAGTCAATGAAAATTATATCTCACAGTTTAAGTACACTGAAGAATCGTGTTTAAGTACGTGCATCGAGTACCACATTGTGGAAACCTGCAAGTGCGAGGACGTGGGTCAGTACGGAACGTTGACTCGCGTCTTCAAGAACATGTCCACCTGTGGCGACACGGCTGATGGCAGAGAAATGTTGATACAAAACCTGCAGTGCGCGCAAAGGTGGAGAAGTGAGTTCAGATCGCGGTGCCTCCATCAGTGTCCCCCTCCCTGTGAGGAGGAGATATTTGAAAAGCGTGTGACCTTTCTGGAGCTTTCACGGGCAGAAATTGACCAAACTTTAGCCCAAGAGGGAATGCAAAGTAGTGTCCCAATTAGCGCCACAAACAACCTCTCAAGAACTTCCGAAGACGTGAAGAGTCAGGAACTGAATGGCTCCAATTTGCTTGTGGTGCGGCTGAGAAGAGACGCCAACTCGTTCTTCACAGTGGAAGACGTGAAGGCCATGACCATCAGCGACTACCTGGCGAAGATTGGAGGCACCCTTAACCTGTGGTCCGGAATCACTGTGTTCGTCATCGTCGAGATTTTGGACGTTGTCGTGAGATTGATCAGAGGAACTGTTTCGGATCAAATTTCCTCAGACAGAAAGTTGCCTGATCAACTTTGTCCTTGTTGTAGACGATGCATCGATGCAGTTGCTGATACTCAGAGAACCAACGACATTGTATTTTCAAAGGCACAAGTAGCCACGTAGAAGTGAACTTTTCCTCGAATAAACTTTTCTCAATGTTTTTCTTCTGGGTTGAATGTTTCTTGGTCGACCGTGGTGACATGAGATAGGGAGTGAGCCTGGCTGCGTCATGCACTGGTAACAGCCAGGGCCATCTTTTCCTCCAACATTGGACACACTGCACTCTCAACAGGAAAGGGGGCGAGGGCCCACCTGACAAAGGAGGTTGATCTTTCCCCCAAATCACATATACGCTTGTATGCACAGGACCTCATCCGGTTTTTCTTGAGTGGTGGTGGCTACCTCTGAAAATGAGGTGTCCCCCCCTCAGGTGGGACCGACAGGTCTGATTTTTGGGCAGGTTGTTTCTGCTCTTGCGACGCGCCTGTGTTCTTGTTGGAACTCCTGTCACTTTGGGGAACACAAAACCGGACGGTGTCAGCTGCAAAACGGGGAGGTTGGGTCATGACATGGGTCGCCACAGTTGAGGGTCCACATTGCCATTGTCGGAGTGAAAGTATAAGTAAGGGTCTTCTGCAATGAATTCAAAAGATTCAGGCAGCATAAAAGCAAAACGTCGTCGCTGGTTGTGAAATCAGCCCGGTGTTTCCACTCTGCATGTAGTTGGGTGCGTGCGTGTTGGCTGGCTTGTTGAGAAGAGTCCGAGGAAGCGATTTTGGTGACGACCCCTATTTTTGGAGGAGGAAACGAGAGACTCACACAACACGGAGTTTTCCAACTGTACACGCGACAACTGCTGAAGCATCTGCGAATATGTCATGACCACTGCAGTCCAAAATGTGTCCAGTAAATGGGAGGTGAAACAAGTGTCGAGATTCGTAGCAAGTTGACCACGGACCGGAGGCATTTGGTGGCCCCTCTGGACAATTCGCACAAAAACAGCAAATTGTGAAAACACAAGGGAAAATGTCACATGGCTTCGTCTTCATTTTTCAGAGGGAGTGCACAGCTCCCAAACCACTTGAAATTCACCAACCTTCTGCGCATTGCAAAGATATGAGACTGAGTAGAAATGGGTGACATTTTCAGGTCTGACCAAACACGGGGCGTGGGCAAGGCGAAGTTACCTGGTTGCACTTGACGATTGTTGTGCTGCTCTTTTTAAACTGACAGAAACCGAAGTTGCCTGGTTGCACTTGACGATTGTTGTGCTGCTCTTTTTAAACTGACAGAAACCAAACTTTGAGTTTTACTTGTCAAGCAAGCATCAGTTTGGGAAACTTTCTGACATTGACGGCTGCCTTTGAAATTGTTCAGAGGCACATACCTTGAGGGTGTGGTGTGGCTTTCTCAGAGTTTGTGTGCAAAGCAACCTGGTTTTGACAAAGACTGACGGAGCGCTGATAGTTTTCAGTGGTGCCTTTTGGTCTGCATGATCAAAGAAAGTTGCTGGAACCAGTGACTGTTTCTGATCTGAAGCTTTTGTCGCAACCAGGGACGAGATGACGAGCTTTGTGCGAACGCGTCGTCATCCTTGATTCTGACGCTGCATTCAGGCCAACGTAAACTTGACGCGTACTGGTACATATTTGCTGTGGCACACCTGCTCGTAAATTCGGACCAGAAGCGTGAAACCAACTTCATGCGTTCGTGTTTGATGCATCCAGGAGGAACAACCCTGCAGAGGATTGCAGTCAGTGTCCACGTGCACACACTGGAATTGAATAACCAGTCTGGTGAAAACAGAAAGATGGACATTCACAGTTTGCAGCAGAAAGGGAGGCTTTGCGTTGAGGGTGTGCTCAGGGTAGCTCACTGAGACACCTGCAGTGTTGAAGAGATGCGCCGCTTGACACGAGTGCTCAGTCTGAACCAAATTGTCTCTTTTCAAAATGGGTGGTACTGTTCCTCAAAAATTATTTTCATTTGAAGCACATCTTGGCGACAAACCTCAGATGTGAAGGTCTTTCTTCTCACTTTTTCATGCGACGAATTTTCAAAGGGGAATGTAATTGCCCGTGAGACTCAATGCTGCGCCAAAGAAGAACCATTGTGACAGTTTACTGGTGGTGTGCCGTGAAGAATTCGCAACGCGCTGCGTCTGTGTCTCCAGCTTGATGCAGCTTCGTGAGCCTCGCGATACCTGCCGTGAGATGGGAAACAAACAGCCGATGGAAACGACGTGGACACGGTGTCCTGCAACAAGAACGGTTGATGGCAAACAAACGCTGAGTGCATTTGAACAAAACTTAAACAAATTGTTGATGTGATACCTGGGAGTCTGTGTTGCTGCATTTGACGAAGAAATTACTGTGATGCACTGTTTGCTTTGTTGTCAATATCATCAGCGGGTGATGGATTCGGACCATCAAAGAAGTTGTTTGCTCCCAGATTCACAGGCAATGGAAATTGCAGAAACGGTGAGCTGAATTTCCCGCACTTTCGTCGCAGGTGTCGAGGACCGCACCAGAGAAGGTCTCCCTGTCAGTTAAAAAGCACAATAGTGTGGTACTTGTGCTGGCAACAACGCATGCTTGACGCATTTGGTGCAACAAAGGTGTAAAACGGCAGATTTTGGTGTGTGTTCATGGGGGTGCACTTGTCATCGTTTGGTTTTACCGAAGACAGACTCAGAAGCGGACCACGTCTGAACAGTTCTGGAAAGCTTGTTCCAATTGAAAGGAACCCGACCTGCTCTTGTGCAGCCGTCGCACGAAAATGGATACAATTTTTTTTTTCCAGAGTGATTGGCTGACAGCTGGTGAATTTTAACGAGATAATTGAAGAACGCTCAGATTGTGTCAAGTGCACGGAGAACACCTGATGTGGCGGATATCCGAAGCCCTTTCCACAGTTTTTGCCAGTTGTGAAGTTTTGTGAACTCCGGAAAACAGGGAACGACAAGAGAGACAGAAAATGTCAATGGAATTGTTTCCCGGATGCAGCAGAACAGGATACATTTACTCTCTCGCACAAGAAGCAAAACTATTCCACCAATTCCACAGGTTTTGTCTCACAGATGTTTCAATGCTTTTCACGAGAACACTGTGACAGGTGTGAACAAGTTCACAGTGACTATGTCTGAGGAAAGCAAGGTGTTCTTCGAACTGAAAAGATTGGGAACCTTGACTTCAGCGAAGGGCGTAGGACGGATAATCAAGTCCGAGAATCAATGGTTGAGGGTGATGTGGATTGTTGCGGTGATTTTCTTATTTGCGGTGACCATATTTAATGTGTGGAATCTCGTGCATCAATATTTGCAGTATTCCACTGATACGAAAATAACTGAGAAAACCATAGACATTGTTCGTGACACAGGTACTGATGTTGTGCTATGCAATGTGAATCCGTACTCAACAGCCTCGCTGAACACAACAGTCGGTTTGAAAAGCGCCTATCTGGACACTGTGTCAAATTGGACTCGCGTAAGTGGCCAACACTCGAGGGAAAGTCGAGTCCTACTCAACACAATCAGACAAGAACTGATGAAGGGTCATTCAGGCTTCTTTCAGGATCTCGGTCTGCAGGAAGCGAGCTTACTGAGCCACTCGTGGAAGGACTTTGTTCTCAGCTGTCACATCTTTTACCTCGATGGAGTCATGGAGAAGACCACTCCGTGTTCTTTTGTCAGAATGGGGATTGCCTTGTACCAGCATCAACACTTCTTCAACTGTTTCAAAATCTACGGTGAAAACAGAGGCAAGGCAAGCACAAGACCCACCACGGGTATGTCTTTCCTGTTGTACATTGACGACATCAAAGAGTCGGAGAACGCTCGTGACTCGAACTTGCACAGCGCAGGTCGAGGCGCCGTGTTAGCGATTGGAGACAGTGGGACTTTTGTCAACCCAGACACCGATGGCATAGAAATTCTACCTGGTTATGTCAATGTGATCAGATTCAAACCTGTACGCAGGATTAGACTTCCAAAGCCACATGGGGAATGCATGCGCAGGAAGAGTCAACACATACCTGGTCCTGGTGGAGGCGTAAATGAATCCAATGCTTACGGAAATCCCTTCAATCTTCCCTATCTATACACGGAAGATGCCTGTCTCGGTGCCTGCATCGAGAACTACATTGCTCAGACTTGTGGATGTCAGGACGGCGGCCAATACGGAACTATGTTGCGTGTGTTTGGGAACGTGTCTTTCTGTGGTGCAACTGACGCAGGCAGAGAGATTTTTCTGGACAGACTGCAGTGTACTCTGAAGTGGCGCAGTGTCTTCAGAAAACAGTGTTTGTCCCAGTGTCCACCACCCTGTACAGAGAAACTCATGGACAAATCGGCGACTTACCTGGAGATGTCCCGGTTTGAACTCGAAGCTCAATTGGAAGAGGAAAAGAAAAGAAGCAGTGTCCCTACAATTGATCCAAACATCAAGAACATCGTGCCTTCGTTTGTCCTTGACGCAGAAATGTCACATTTTGCCCAAGTGAACTTGAAGAGACGTAGAACGTCGTATTTTGTGATTGAAGACACCAAAGCCATGACTGTATCCGACTTGCTCGCCAAGATCGGTGGCGCAATGAATCTGTGGTCAGGAATAACGGTTTTTGTGTTCATTGAGGTGTTGGATTTTATTTGTCGACTCGGTCAAGGCATTGTCGTCACAGAAAATGCGACTGCGCCCAGCAGAAAGCAAGGCAACGGCCACTGCACCTGCGATTCAGCGGAGAAGTCACGCATTGATGACTTTGACGAAAGATACACACAAGAGTATAGCAACATACGAGTAAACACCGTTTACAAGTAGATTTTGAGAACAGGTTGCAAATAATGTGAACACAGCATCGTCAACAGGCTCCGTGCTCTCTTCTTTGTGCAGCTGTGTGTTTTGAGCTTTGTTGTTCGATGAAAAGGTTCCATTCTGCTTTTGCGTGATGATTCAGTTCCTGCAGCTGTCTCTGAGTTTGTTTTGTCGCATTTTGTGTTTCGGGCATTTCTCATTCTTTTCTGTTTTGTGGAAACCAATAAAAATTGCACCAAATACATGCCATTTATCCACTGCACAATGTTTGTCTTGAACAGTTGATCCAACGGACCTTCTCGTTTCTTGGCCCAAACGATTTCGACCTCATAAAGTGGCCATACAGGTAACGGGCTGAACAACCGGGTGCGAAAGGAAAACAGTCTCAGATGCTGGGAGGGCTTGAATTTCAGCTCAAGACTGTTTTGAGCAAACGTATTTTCCCGTCATTCCCTTTCTCGTGCACTCACTCGCATCGTCAGTGCAGAGAGGAGGAGGAGGAGCATGGTGACGATGCTGAAGGCCTATGAATGATGTGGAGCGGACACGGAACCCCGAACTTCCTCCGATTGAAGTTGCAAAGAACAAAGAGGCAGCTTCGCCCAAAAGACTTCACAACACGGCACAGCGGTGTACTTTCACAGGTAGAATGTCCAAGGCTCCGATAGAACACACAAAGACGCGTGCAGTTGTGCGATGTTGACGGGCGTTGCTTCTCTCAGACCTGCTCACACTGCGTTCTTTGCTGTATCCTGGATAGCTTGAACTCAGAATGCTGCAGGCACCTGTAAGAGAATAGTCAGAAGTCACGCGCACACAAAACATTGAACCAGTTGGCATGGGTCCTTCAATTTTGATCTCGCTTTTCAGAATTTCTCGTCGCATCAAAATGGTGCTTTCTCCGAAACAAATGGAAGTAATCTGCAATCTGACAAGAAATTGCCCCACGGAGATTTTAAGTTGAGAAGAAATGATGTGACCTGGATGGTTTTTGGTCATCTGTCACAAGCTATTTCAGCCAGCATGAATTCATTTTTTACGGCGCCGGAGCGCGTGTGGATGGCTCCCTGATGTGCGGTTTGTGGAAGTGATGCATCCTTATCAGATCTGAGCAAGTTCCATTCTGATGACGTCGAGGCGATTTTTGATTCACGGCGTCGCTCATCGTTGGGAAGTGGTGGACGGTTTGTCGCCTGGTGAGTCGATGCAGGGGCATTTGCGAAGTTCCAACGAACCGGAACGTCGTGGACGTCTCCCGCATGTCTGATGGCAGGACGTCGGGTAAAGATCCCAGTTTTGTCTGATACGAGCCCAGTTTCTTCGGCAGCAGCTGCTCATTCTCAGTTTGTGTGATAACAGGTGGCGGACGGTGTGAAAACTGTTTTGTTGGCTTCGGGTTTTGTATGGCCCATTGTTATCTCATCAGGTCGTACTGAAGAGATATGTGATGTCCAGGCATCAATGGGTCGATTTTTCTGGGTGAATTTTTCCCGTGCCTGGAATAAATTGTTGGACTGGGTTTTCCGTTGGGTGGGTCGTGTTGTCCTGAAACATATCGATACCCAGCCATATAAATTTTACCGGAATTGATGAGTCAGTCCCGTGCAAAAGACCTGAATTGAAGCCTTCAAGCAGGTGTTGCAGGGTGTGTCGGGTTTGTCAGTTGTCGTCTTGAGAAGAGTGTGCTGGTTGGTCAGTCATTCTGCGTGACGGCAACATTTTGGGCGCGGTGGGAAAATGTCCCTCGAGGGAAAGTGCCCCTCGCTGCACCTTGACGCGACGACCATCGAGTGGATTTGCCTCTGGGGCTTTTTCACATGGAGTTAGAATGTCTCCCCAGAATGACGAGGTCGAGGGAACATGTCTGTCCTTGCACAAGTACTCGATGGTCATCGAGTCCTTGTGCAGGGAGAGGCACCTTGCCGCGGGACATTGAACCCACAGCAGGCTTGTCCACACAGGCGTCCTTTGTTCTGGGTGATAAACAACACACAAACAGAAGCTTCTGGCTGATGTTTTCAGAATAGCCCAGGTCATAGGAATTCAATTCGCGCTGTTCAACACGCTTGAGGTAAGGGTTCCCGAACACATGAGGATTGCGAGTGGGAGATCGCAGAACACGCTCGAGATGCAGTCAAGAGCAAGTTGTACGATGTCCCACAAGCAATCTTCATGTTTGGGAACCCACTTCTCGTACAGAATGATGTGGCACAAGTTCAAGCATGTTTGTGAGTGAGAGTTCACAGAACGCTCCAATAAAC
>JAAUXT010072882.1_pt1 | contig 13948 bp, 13 predicted proteins | sample 7278171 | NCBI WGS metagenome assembly JAAUXT01 (sample SAMN14350112, study PRJNA611818) | marine sediment metagenome | isolation source: surface marine sediment (1.8m) | place: French Polynesia: Moorea | collected 2018-08 | reverse complement strand
GGATGATCCTTTTTTCAAACGTTTTTTCGATTTACCCGATAACTGGCCCAAGGAACAGCGCACTCAGAACCTGGGGTCCGGCGTGGTGGTGGATCCCGACAAAGGCTTCATCGTAACCAATCACCATGTGGTCGATCGGGCGGATTCAATTAATGTCACTTTACGGGACGGTCGTCATTTTCACGCTAAAATCATAGGTTCTGATCCGGAAACCGACATCGCCGTCATTCAGGTCTCGGCAACGCATCTTGAGGCATTACCTTCGGCTGATTCCGATAAGCTTAGAGTCGGAGACTTTGTTGTGGCTATCGGTAATCCCTATGGCCTTGGTCAAACGGTGACCTCGGGCATCGTGAGCGCCCTGGGCCGCAGCGGTCTGGGTTTGGAGGGTTACGAGAACTTCATTCAAACCGATGCCTCGATAAACCCGGGCAACTCGGGCGGAGCCCTCGTTAATCTGCGCGGTGAGCTCGTTGGAATCAATACCGCGATTCTTGCTCCAACAGGCGGTAACGTGGGTATAGGCTTTGCCATACCCATCAATACGGTTAATTATCTTATGGATCAGCTCATTAAACATGGCAGCGTAAAACGCGGCAGGTTAGGGGTGACAGTTCAGGATCTGACCCCGGAGTTAGCCAAAGCGTCAAGGGCACCTCGTAGCCAAGGAGCCGTCATTGCCACCATTTTGCCTGATTCCGCGGCTGAGCGCGCTCGTCTGCAGGTAGGAGACATCATTCTGGCCGTTGATGGTAAACAAATCCGCAATGCCAGCTCGCTACGCAGTACCATCGGCCTGATCCCCATCGGCCAGCGCATAACGCTGGAAATCGTACGCAACGGCAAACCCTTGACCATTCCGGTACAAATAAGTGAGCTGGTGCGCGCTAATTTCATTCCCCGGGCATATAAAGCCAGTATGGCTCAACGGAACCATCTTGCCATGCCAATGGCTTAATGTGTAAGCTAAAAACCCATTGTACGAGGACACAAGCTGAGGTATATGGAGGTAATTATGAAAACCCTGACAACCGCTCTCTCACTCATTCTGATCGTCGCCACCCATGGCATTACGTCTGCCCATGCTGAATCTTTCAACAACAAGAGCGTAGGTATTGCCGCCTACCTCGACGCTCTCGAACTCAGGCCCATTCGGTACAATACGACCCTTTATGAAGCCAGAAGAGATAGGCCTTTGTATCGTGGAACAGTGCCCGTCGTTGCGACTCAGTACAATGATCGTGGCGAAAACCCAAGGACCAATCTACCCGTCCACAGAATGCCGACCTCCTATTCGCGCTTTGCATGCGAGATTGCAACACCGAGAACGTTCAACGATAAGCATGGAGCGAATCTGAAATGTTGATCCAGACAAGGCTCATGGGGTCTCACAGGAATGAGAATTCACCGCGACAATCCTAACCACGGGGAGGGAAAAAACCTGTTTCACCGGGTCGTTTTGACGCCATACCGCAGCAAAGCGATGAGTTAATATAAAACAGCATGGCCGGCGGTCTCACGGGGATTTGGCTAGGGATTTCATGGACGAAACAACTGCAACAATGCTGCAACGGCCCGCCATCAAGGCACTATGGGCTGGTGCTATTGCTTTCTGTCTGCAGCTACTCGCCCATATCTCAAGCAGATACGGTGCGGGTCGCCGCCGCATCGGACCTCATCCACGTCCTTCCCGAGCTAGCAAAACCCTTCCAAGCGAACACAGGCCATACGTTACGTATCAGTTTCGGCTCTTCGGGCAATTTGGCACGCCAAATTATTCAGGGCGCGCCCTTCGATATTTTCTTCAGTGCTAACGAGCGCTATGTATTTCATCTGACAGAGCAGGGTCTAACCCAAGCTGCCAGTGTTATTTATGCCGTTGGCCGATTAGCGCTGTTTGTTCCCAAAAGCTCGGCAGTCACGATCGATCGCAACTTGTCCGGCATCAAAGATGCCCTTGATAATGGATCTTTAAGACGTTTAGCCATAGCCAATCCGGAACATGCACCCTACGGGATCGCGGCCCGCTCAGCCCTACAGAACGCGGAGCTTTGGAAATCCGTACAGCAGAAATTCCTGGTCATTGGGGAAAACGCTGCGCAGGCCGCACAGTTCGCCGTCTCCAACAATGCCGATGCAGCCCTCATACCCTATTCCATTGCAGTGGCACCACGCTTCTCGGCCCGTGGGAATTTCGTGCTATTAGCGGATGAACTCCATCCCCCTTTGAGACAACGTATGGTTATTCTCAAGGGTGCAAGGGCTACGGCTCGTATACTCTATGATTTTATGCAAACCTCGGAGGCAAAGACCCTCATGGCTCGTTACGGCTTTGAGGAGCCGGCTGTTAAGTGATTGACTGGCAGGCTTTCCTGTTATCACTGAAACTGGCAGGCTGGACCACACTCATTCTCCTCGCTGTGGGTCTTTGCGTGGCCCGCATGATGGCATGGCGCAATTTCCGTGGAAAAAACCTGATTGAAGCCATCATCGCCCTGCCTTTAGTCTTGCCACCCACCGTCCTGGGTTTTTACCTACTGGTTGCATTCAGCCAAGATACCTGGCTTGGCCGGACCTTCACAGCCATCACCGGTTCCACTTTACCCTTCTCCTTCAGTGGACTGCTGTTGGCATCGGTTTGTTACAGCTTACCATTTGCCGTACAGCCCATGCTGCGCGCTTTCGAATCGATACCGGTTTCACTGCGGGAGGCAGCTTGGTGTAGCGGTCTGAGTCATTGGCAAACCTTCCTAAGGGTAGAATTTCCTCTGGCTCGCCCGGGCATATTCACAGCACTGGTTCTGACTTTCGCCCATACATTGGGCGAATTCGGTGTCGTACTCATGGTCGGCGGTAATATTCCCGGTGTCACCCGCACGGTTTCCATCGCTATTTATGATCGAATGCAAGCGTTCGACCACCAAGCCGCATCTCGCATGTCGCTAATTTTAATATTTTTTTCACTTATTACCATTAGCCTGGTATACGCTTTTAATCATCGTCGCCGAAGGATGGGTGGATGAACCCGGCCGAGGGTCTGCGCGTGTCCCTGCAACAGCGAAAACCGATGCCGTTAGCCGTCGAATTCACCTGTGCCCGTGGCGAGGTTTTGGCCTTGGTAGGCCCCTCCGGCAGCGGTAAATCTACTATTTTACGCTGTATAGCCGGTTTGCAGCATGCTGCTGCGGGAATGGTGCTATGCGGGAAGCAAGTCTGGTTCAACACCGAAGAGGGCGTTAATCTACCCCCGCAGAAGCGCCGAGTTGGCATGATGTTCCAGTCCTATGCTTTGTTTCCGCATTTAAGCGCGGCGGATAACATTGCCATGGCCCTAGGGCATCTGCCATCCGGGCAACGCATGAATCAAGCTCGCCGCCTCCTGTCTCAGGTGCACCTGGATGGACTCCAGAGGCATTTTCCAGCCACTTTATCCGGCGGCCAGCAACAACGGGTCGCCCTGGCCAGAGCCCTGGCTCGAGATCCGGCGGTGCTGCTATTGGACGAACCATTCTCGGCCGTCGACCAGGTTACCCGGCGCAAACTGAAGCTCGAGCTCGCTACCCTGACACAACAGCTCCATATCCCCATCATCCTGGTTACTCACGATCTCGACGAAGCTTCCATGCTGGCCAACCGCCTGTGTATCGTCCACGGGGGCCGGACACTGCAAACGGGTCCACCGGCCGATGTGATGAAGCGCCCCGATAATGCCCTCATTGCCCGCTTGCTGGATAGCCAGAACATTCTCGAGGGTCAAGTAAAAGAACATTTACCAGAACAGGCTCTCACTCTGCTCCAATGGCAAGACAGGTTGCTGGAGGTACGTTTTCACGGCAACTTTAGCCCGGGAGAACGGGTCCACTGGCTGATACCGCCGGGCAGTATTTTACTGCATCGACGGGGCCGACCGCCCTCCAAGGGTGAGCGCGAGAACCCCCTGTCCGGCCGAATCATAGCGATACTAAACCAGAAAGGATTAACAATAGTTCTTATCAGGGTTAAAGGTATGGCGGATGTACAGCTCACGCTGGAGTTACCACCTCATGTCGTCACCCGCAACGCTCTCGAGATCGGCCAAGACGTTGGAGCTTCCCTGGTCGGTGAGACGATACACCTCATGCCCTGGGAACCCACATCTCGATCGCGTGGAACGAGCAACCACGATAGTTTTTCAAAGCCTTCGCCATAGGGAGAACTCTACCGTTCCCCCTGATGACGTGCCCGCCAGTTCCCCGTATCAGTTCACCCGAGCGTTTCAAGCCTGGCGCCCCAAGGTGGCCAATAAATCCAAAATATGGCGAGTATTCGCCCCCAAATCTCCTTTACCCACACGAGAACTAGATCTTATGTGTAACTCCGTGCCCTCGCTTCCAGGCACGAGATAGACCTCCACATCGTCCTTGAATTTCAGCAACGAGGTTTCTACAACTGCGTGCAGATAGTGGCGACCGGAGTCAACATCTACAATCTCCCAACCCAAGGCCGTTATGGCATGTTCAACTCGGGTAAACAGTGATGCCGGAGGCAACGTATAACTGCGAAGTTCCAACTCCGGAAAACGATGGTTTCGGTGAGTCTCGGCAACATTCGTGGTGAGATAGGTGAGCAAACGCGTTCGAAAGCCGGGTGGATCATAGAGCGGTGGGTTATTCACCACCAGGGCGCCAACCACCAGACAGCCCACGCCGGCCGATAAAAGCACCAGCAGATTAATGGCAAACATACTCATAGTGCGTCTTCCAGAACCTTTGTCAACGAGTTTCAGCCCAGATCCCCCCACAGTACCTGCAGCGCCGCCAGCGCAGCGATACCTGCGGTCTCGGTACGCATCACCCGAGGACCCAACCGCAGTCGCCTGAACCCATATCTGCCCGCACTCCTAATCTCATGGGGATTAAGCCCACCCTCTGGGCCGGTCAGAAGGGTGATAGGTGCAGCGGGCCGAGGCAGCGTCAACAGACCCTGCTCTGCTTTTGGGTCCAACACCAGTTTGGTGCCTTCACAGGCGTTACTGTGCAACCAGGCGGTGAGAGACAGAGGCTCCAGGACAGCCGCGATTCGGTTGCGCCCACATTGTTCGCAGGCCCCTGAAACCACGCCTTGCCAGTGCTTTACACGGGCGCGCAAACGGCTACCTTCCAGGTTGACGATGGAGCGTTCCGTGAACAGAGGTTGAATCGCGTGTGCTCCCAACTCCACGGCTTTCTGCAGGGTATAATCCATACGCTCTCGCCTCGATACCCCCTGCGCCAAGATCACCGTAAGGGGCGATTCTACCTCCTGCGGACAAAAGGCTTCCACCCGCACCGCAATCATTCGCGCTTCCACACGCTCGACAACAGCTCTAAACTCCCCGCCAGCACCATTGAACAGGACTAGCGGTGCGCCCTTGCCAAGCCGCAGTACTCGCACCACATGATTCATGGCCTTGGCGCCAAACGAAAGGGTTTTTCCAGCGGCCAATGGATCAGGCACGTAGATGCGCGGTACCCGCATTATTCACACTCATGGTTGCCGCGGCAGGCCACTGATTATGGCATGGCGGGAGCCGTTTACATCATGGTAAGCTGCCGCAATTGATCTTTAACGCTTGCCGATGCCCCAATGTTCAAAATTGCCACCTGGAACGTGAATTCCCTGCGAGTTCGCTTGCCCCAAGTCCTGGATTGGCTTGCCAGACAGCACCCCCATGTATTGGCACTCCAGGAAACCAAACTCGTCGATGAGTCTTTTCCCAGGGCCGAAATAGAGGCCATCGGGTACCAAACAACGTTCACCGGGCAAAAAACCTACAACGGCGTCGCGGTATTGAGCCGCTCAACGGCTACTGACGTCACCACTGACTTACCCAACTTTACCGATCCACAACGGCGAGTGCTGGGCGTCACCCTCGACGACCTGCGCATACTGAACCTGTATGTTCCCAATGGGCAAGCCGTAGGAACGGAGAAATACGCCTACAAGCTACTCTGGCTCGAGAAGCTGGCGGAGTACCTGGAATCCCAGCTCATGGCTTACCCCCGCCTGATCGTCCTGGGCGATTTCAACATCGCCCCCGAGGAACAGGATGTCCATGATCCCGCGCAGTGGGAAGGCAAGGTGCTGTTTAGCCAGCCCGAGCGCCGTGCATTTGCGCGTCTTATCGAACTCGGATTCACCGATACCTTTCGCCTATTTGACCAGCAGAAGATCGCCTACAGCTGGTGGGATTACCGCGCCGCCGCTTTCCGTCGCAACCGTGGCCTGCGCATCGATCACATCCTGGCAAGTCCCGTTATGGCCGAACGCTGCACTCGTTGCGTTGTGGACGCTAAACCCCGTCGCCTCGAACGTCCCTCCGACCATGCTCCGGTAGTCGCGGAGTTCACGCTCTGAGGCCCGCTAAAGCAGCCGCAGTTTTGCATAGGCCAATACCAGCCACTTTGCACCGGACCGGGTGAAATTCACCTGTATCCGGGTATGGGGTTCGCGGCCCTCCAAGCCGATGATGACACCCTCGCCAAAGGTCGGGTGCGACACCCGCCGGCCAGGCTGTAAACCTTTGCCAGCCATGGTATCGTCGCCGGGTAAGGTATTCGTACTCACCGGCAAACTAATGGCTATAGGTGCACGCACGTCACGCAGCAATTCCGGCGGGATTTCCCGCAGGAACCGGGATGGCCTGGAATAGCTGTCGCTACCATGCAAACGCCGCCTCTCGGCATAACTCAGGTAAAGTTGCTTGCGCGTGCGGGTGATGCCCACATAGGCCAAACGCCGTTCTTCCTCCAGTTTTATCGGCTCTTTGCTGGACAGATAGTGGGGGAAAAGATCCTCCTCGAGGCCTACGATGAAGACCACGGGAAACTCCAGTCCCTTGGCCGAGTGCAAGGTCATCAATTGCACGCAATCCTCCCACTCCTCCGTCTGCCCCTCACCGGCTTCCAGAGTCGCCTGGGTCAGAAACGCCGTCAAAGGGTCGATACCGGTGAATTCGTCGGGAACCGTTTCAAAGCCTCGCGCCGCACTGACGAGCTCTCGCAGATTCTCGATCCTATCCTCGCCTCGACCATCCTTGCTGTTGCGGTACATTTGAACAAGTCCGCTGGTCGCAACCGTCCGATCCACTTGCTCGGTTAGCGGCAAATCCCTCGTCTCCCGATCCAATCTGTTCACAAGGTCGATGAATGCACCCAGCGCTTTGCAGGCTCGGGTGGATAAGCGTTTCTCGCTCACGATCCGTTGGGCCGCACGCCACAGGGACAGGTCGAGCGTCAGCGCCAGATTCCGAACCGCCTCCACGGTGCGCAAGCCAATGCCCCGTGCTGGCGTGTTCAGCACTCGCTCGAAAGCCTGATCGTTGTCACGATTGGCCAATAGCCGCAGATAGCTGAGCGCGTCCTTGATCTCGGCCCGGTCAAAGAAACGTAAGCCCCCGTAGACCCGATAGGGAATTTGTGAACTGATGAGCGTTTCCTCAAAGACCCGGGATTGAGCGTTGGCTCGATAGAGGACGGCAATTTCATGCCGCTGCCCCCCTTGCCCCAACCACTGGCGAATACGCTCGGCCACGAAACGGGCTTCATCATATTCATTGAATGCGACGAACAGGGAAATGGGCTCACCTTCCATATCCCGGGTCCATAGGTTTTTTCCCAACCTAGTGCGATTATGAGCGATGAGTTGGTTTGCCGCTCTCAGGATAGTGCCCGTAGAGCGGTAATTCTGCTCCAGACGAATGGTACGTGTACCCGCAAAGTCTTGGCTGAAACGCTGAATGTTCTCTATCCTGGCGCCTCGCCACCCGTAAATCGATTGATCATCATCCCCCACCACAAAGATATCCCCCTTACCCCCCGTCAACAGCCGTAGCCAGGCATATTGAATGGTGTTGGTGTCCTGAAACTCATCCACCAGCACATGCTCAAACCGCTCCCGATAGTGCGCGAGCAGTTCCGCACGATCCCGCCACAATTCGTGGGCACGCAACAGCAGCTCACCGAAATCCACCAAGCCACCCCGGTCACAGGCCTGCTGATAGGCCTGATAGATGCGTAACCATTGGCGCAGAAACAGATCCCCCTGATCATCCACGTGGTGTGCCCGCAGGCCCTCGTCCTTTTGGCTGTTGATGAACCAGGCAGCCTGGCGAGCGGGCCATTTCTTCTCGTCCAGGTTCAGCCCGCTGATAACCTGCTTGAGCAACCGTTGTTGATCTTCCGCATCCAGGATTTGAAAGGTTCGGGATAAGCCAGCCTCCTGCCAGTGAGTGCGTAACAATCGATGGGCAAGTCCATGAAACGTACCGATCCAGAGACCGTTGACGGGTAAACCCAACACGGTCTCGATGCGCTCGCGCATCTCCCGCGCAGCTTTGTTCGTGAAGGTTACCGCCATAATAGACCATGGCGAGGCTTGCTCCAGGGTCAACAACCAGGCGATTCGTTGGACCAGAACCCGCGTTTTACCGCTGCCAGCCCCTGCCAGTACGCGCAAAGGCCCGGGCGAGGCTGTGACCGCCTCGCGTTGGGCCTCGTTCAGGGATTCAAGAATACCGGATACATCCATTCAGCTGGTTTTCAACGGATGCCATGGGGCAATAGTCCCATTGAACGGATCCGTTGTGGCTATTTATCGGAGAGCGCAACCACCCCGGGCAGTTCCTTGCCCTCGAGAAACTCCAGGCTGGCACCACCGCCGGTGCTGATATGAGTCATCCTGTCCGCCAGACCGCTCTTGTTTACCGCGCTCACACTGTCACCGCCACCGATCACACTGACGCAATCCGCATCCGCCACAGCCCGGGCTATCGCCATGGTACCCTCGGCGAAGGGCGCCATTTCGAAAGCCCCCATGGGACCATTCCAGACCACCGTCTTGGCTCCCGCGACCTTTCCGGCATAGAGTTCGACCGTCTTCGGACCAATGTCAAGGGCCATCCAATCGGCGCCTATATCCGCGTCGGCCACCACCTCGGTGTTGGCATCGGCGGAAAAAGCATCCGCAACCATGTTGTCCACCGGCAGCAGTAACTCCCTTGAAGCAGCCTCGGCCTTGCCCAGAATTTCCTTGGCCAATGCGACTTTATCTTCTTCCACCAGAGACTTGCCGATGGGCAGACCTTTTGCCTTATAAAAGGTATAGGCCATACCGCCACCGATCAGCAGGGTATCCACCTTCGATAGCAGGTTTTCGATGACATCAATCTTACCGCTGATCTTGGCGCCGCCAATGATGGCCACGAAGGGTCGCTTGGGATCGCTCACCGCCTTACCCAAATATTCGATTTCCTTCTCCAGCAGGAAACCGGAGGCATTTTCGCTAAAGAATTTGGTCACCCCTGCCATGGACGCATGGGCTCGGTGGGCGGTCCCGAAAGCATCATCAACGTAAACGTCTCCCAGTTCGGCGAGCTGCGCTGCAAACGCCTCCTGCTTTTGTTTCATCTGTGCTTTTGCCTCGGCCTTTTCCGCATCGGTAGCGTCGTCAGCAAGTTTGGCCTTCCCCTCCTCCTCGGGATGAAATCGCAGATTCTCCAACAGCAGGACTTCACCCGATTTCAGGCCATCCGCCATGGACTTAGTCGCAGGCCCAACACAATCCGGTGCAAAATGCACCGGGCGCCCGAGAAGCTTTTCCAACGGTGCCACAACGGGCCCCAGGCTGAAATCGGGGTTCGGCTTACCCTTGGGCCGCCCCAGATGGCTCATCAAAACCACCGAAGCTCCCTGTTCCAACGCATAGCGTATACTCGGGAGAGCGGCTACTATTCTGGTATCGTCGGCAACACTGCCGTTTTGAATCGGCACGTTAAAGTCAACCCGCATCAGTACCCGTTTGCCTCGCAGGTCGAGATCGCGAATTGTCTTCTTATTCATTTCCATCTTGGCAATACCCCCTCGGTTCAAACCGCTCGAATGAACGGGTCCGACACTGGCACCCCAAAACCATGCCATGGAAGACCCGCGCGGAATTTACCACTGGATACGGTAAATCCAGATGCGCTCGGAGCCGCATCTGGATTACAGTTAAACGAACAAGTTGGATCAGTCTGAAGACTAGGCGAAAGCACCCATCTTCTTCATGAGGTCGACGCAACGAGCTGAATAGCCATACTCGTTATCGTACCAGGACACCACTTTGATCAGCCTTGCACCCATCTGCATGGTGCTGAGCGAGTCGAAAATGCTGCTGTGGGGATTGCCGACGATATCCGAGCTAACCAGAGGCTCTTCGCTGTACTCCAAAACACCCTGCATGGGACCTTCGGCGGCGGCTCTGACCGCACTGTTGATTTCATCAACCGAGGCATCGCGCTTCAACGTACACACCAGGTCTACCAAGGAGCCCACCGGTACGGGAACACGCACTGCCATGCCATTCATCTTGCCTGCCAAATCTGGAACCACCAAGCCAATGGCTTTGGCCGCGCCGGTGCTGGTGGGAACCATATTGAGGGCTGCTGCTCGGGCCCGGCGTAAATCGGAATGGGGTAAGTCGAGCAGATTCTGGTCGTTGGTATAACCATGGATCGTGGTCATCAGCCCTTCTTCGATACCGATGGCATCATGAATGGCCTTCCCAATCGGAGCAAGACAGTTAGTGGTACAGGATGCGTTGGATACCAAATTCACATCCGCGGTCAGGTCCTCGTTGTTGACGCCCAGTACCACCGTCGCGTCCACATCGCTGGCGCTCTTCGAGGGTACGCTCAGCAGAACCTTCTTGGCACCCGCCTCCCGATGCAGACTGATCTTGTCCCGGCTACGAAATACGCCCGTGCTTTCGAGGACAACATCCACGCCCATGTCGCCCCAGGGGAGGTTGGATGGGTCCCTCTCGGCCATGATTTTGATTTCCTTCCCGTCGATGACTATCGCCCCCTCCTTAGCCTCGACAGTACCATCGAACCGGCCCTGACTCGAATCGTACTTAACGAGGTGCGCCAGTGTCTTGGCGTCGGTCAGATCATTGATGGCAACAAACTCGATATCCGGATCGTTATGACCAATCCGATAAACGATACGTCCGATACGCCCGAATCCGTTAATACCTACTTTTACAGCCATTGTTCAGATCTCCTCAACTGGTGTTGCAGCACGAACGCATAGGCTCGGGTAAGAAGGACTTGAGTTAGCAAAATCACCCTAACGCAGAATTGTTACAATACTGTTTAAGGTAATACATACTGACGAATCTCCCCTGCACCCGCCCACGCGGTAAAATATCCCGTTAAAGGCCAGCAAAGCTGGAATTTCCATCCCTTGAGATAAGTCATCCGATACACATCAAAGTTCAGACTTGTAAACTCCCGAGAGCAGCCCAAGTTTGAGTCCTCTGGTGATAACTCGGAAGTAAGACATTGTGAGTATAGATCATCTTTTGCTGGCCTCAACGCCATGGCCCCATATTTAGAGAGAGTTGATTGGCATGAAACCATTCCCAACTCTGCCGGGCCAGTACCTGCCGTGGGTGTCAGATACCATAAACGGCCCGCAGTAAAGCGGTCGATTCAGGTCTTCTTCTTGAGTGGGCGTTGCCAGTTTTCGCGCACATTTTGCGAAGCTCGAGTCAGCGCCAAGGCATCGTCCGGGACATCCTTCGCTATCGTGGATCCCGCCCCCACGGTTGCTCCAGCGCCGATGCGAACCGGTGCCACGAGTGCCGCATTGGAGCCGATGAAGGCTCGATCGCCAATGACGGTCTTGTGCTTGTTGGCACCATCGTAGTTACAGGTGATAGTACCGGCACCCACGTTTACATCGCACCCAATCTCGGTGTCACCGATGTAGGTCAGATGATTGACCTTGGAGGCTTCCCCTATCACCGATTTTTTGACTTCGACGAAGTTGCCGACCCTGGCATTGTTGGCAACGACCACACCTGGACGCAAACGTCCATAGGGCCCTATCTGGACATGTTGACCTAGTTCAGCACCCTCAATGTGAGAATAGGCTTCCACCGCGCTATCGTCTCCAACGACCACGTCACGCAGAACGCAGTGGGGTCCGATCCGCACCCGATCCCCGAGCACCACTTCGCCCTCGAAGATGACATTCACATCGATAACCACATCCCGGCCCACTGTTAACGATCCACGTATATCGACGCGAGCAGGGTCCAACAGCGTAGCGCCCTGCAGCAGCAGCGCATCGGCTTGGCGACGCTGATAGTAGCGCTCCAGATGGGCCAGCTGCCGACGATCATTGACGCCCTGGACTTCACTCGGATCTTGGGTAGAAAAAGCCTTGACCGGCACCCCCTCGTTCACCGCCATCGCGATGACATCGGTAAGATAGTACTCACCCTGGGTATTGTCATTGTCCAGCCTATTGACCCATTCCCTTAAATACTTTACCGGTGCCGCTATGATGCCCGTGTTGATCTCGCGAATCTGCCGTTGCGCCACATCGGCATCGCGCTCTTCCACGATTTGCCTTACCTGTCCGGCACTATCGCGGATGATCCGCCCATAACCCCATGGATCCGCTAGCTCGACCGTGAGTAGACCAAGGGAGCCTCCGCGAGCGCTGGCGATCAAGGGCCGCAAGGTTTCACACCTCACCAAAGGCACGTCACCGTAGAGAATCAGTACCACACTGCCGTCGCCAACCTGTGGCAACGCCTGCACCACCGCATGACCGGTACCCAACAGCTCCCTTTGCTCAACCCACAGAACATCGTCCCTGTCGGGAAGAGCCACCTTGACTCTTTCACCACCGTGACCGTAGACCACGATAGATTTGCCAGCCCCCAAAGCCCTACTCGTTCCCAGGACGTATTCCAACATCGGTCTTCCGCTGATGCGGTGCAGCACCTTGGGCAAATCGGAAACCATGCGTTTTCCCTTACCAGCCGCGAGAACGATAACCGTCAAATCCATCATGAAACTTTTCTCTCGAATCCTTTAAAGAAAGAATGGTGGGCAACCCTTAAAAAAGGGCATTAAAGCACAACGGTGATGATTCGGCAGGCAGCCTTCAATGAGTCCCTGAAAACTTAACCCGCCCTATCAGTGCATATAAACCTGGAGAATGGAGACCGCGGAGAAATCCAAGGCCGCGCTTAAGATATCTTTTTCATCTGCTTACGCAGCCTCTCTATAGCGCGCAATTGAGCGATTGCCTGGGAAAGTTCAGCCTCCGCCTTCGCATACTCGAACTCGCTCGTTTGGCTACTCAGCATCTGTTCGGCTCTCTCCTTGGCTTCGAGGGCAGCCGCCTCATCAAGATCTTTGGCCCGTTCCGCAGTATCGGCAAGGATTGTCACCACATGGGGCTGCACTTCCAGGAATCCGCCGGAAACATAGAAAAACTGCTCTTCGGAATTCTGCAACCGCACCGTCACCTGGCCCGGCCGTAGCCGGGTAATCATCTGGCTATGACGCGGTAAAACACCAACCTCTCCCAATTCTCCGACCGCGCTCAGCATTACCGCGGGACCGGAGAAAATCTCTTTCTCAGCGCTGACGATATCCACATGCATTGTCATAGCCATGGTCTTCGAGCCTCCACTGGATCAGCAATCATGAGTAGGCGACTCGGCATAAGGCAAAAATCCCCATCTTATGCCTCGTGCCGAGTCCGGCGCCCTGTTCAAAGCTTCTCGGCTTTTTCCACCGCTTCGTCAATCGAGCCGACCATGTAAAAGGCTTGCTCGGGGAGCTGGTCGTAATCGCCGTTGATTATACCCTTGAAGCTTGCGATCGTATCCTTGAGAGTAACGAACTTGCCCGGGGCACCGGTAAACGTCTCGGCCACGAAGAACGTTTGCGACAGGAATCGCTGCACCTTACGGGCCCGGGCGACGGCCAGCTTATCGTCCTCGGAGAGCTCATCCATGCCCAGGATGGCGATGATGTCCCGCAGCTCCTTGTAGCGCTGCAGAATGCTCTGCACCGAACGGGCGGTCTCGTAGTGCTCCTGCCCGATGACCCAGGGATCCAGCTGCCGCGAGGTGGATTCTAGCG
>JAAUXT010046274.1_pt1 | contig 13948 bp, 16 predicted proteins | sample 7278171 | NCBI WGS metagenome assembly JAAUXT01 (sample SAMN14350112, study PRJNA611818) | marine sediment metagenome | isolation source: surface marine sediment (1.8m) | place: French Polynesia: Moorea | collected 2018-08 | reverse complement strand
GATTTACTGAATTATCAGATGTGTCACCCTTCAGTTGGGCTGCAATAAAACGGATCTATTGAATTATCAGATGTGTCACCCTTCAGTTTCGCTTGCAATAAGAGATTTACTGAAGTATCAGATGTGTCACCCTTCAGTTGGCTCACAATAAAACAGATTTATGGAATTATCTGATGTGTCACCCTTCAGTTGGGCTGCAATAAAACAGATTTATGGAAATATCAGATGTGTCAGCCTTCAGTTGGGCTGGCATTGAAAAAGATTTACTGAATTATCAGATGTGTCACCCTTCAGTTGGGCTGCAATAAAACGGATTTATTGAATTATCAGATGTGTCACCCTTCAGTTAGGCAGCAATAAACAGAATGACCAGTAAGCTCAGTGTGTTTGACCACTTTATTTGGGATTAGAACTGAGACAAGAGGGGAGCAACACTCCAACTTGAGTGAAGCTCCAACATGTGCCGACATAAAATACAACAAAAATGATGGTGAAAACAGTGCTGTAGGGCGGGAATTTTTAGGGTCGGTGCCTGTCTCATCCAGACTGACCTCTGCTCACTGTGTGAGCCCCTTAACACTAGCTGTGCTCATAGCCCTTATAGGATCTCAGCGGTACTTGTAAGGAGACAGACACCACTCATTAATTAATTGCGTGAGTTGAGCAGCACTGCGCTCAGACACGCTGTGTACACTTGCAAGTTGAGCACCCGGGCTCCTATGTGAGCTTCACTCTCATTGGGACAGACAACCCACGCTTTGTGTGATTGACATTGCACTTGATTGATTGCTCTTTGTCATCATTGCAATCAGTGAATACATTTGTAGGACTGCACTTACCTAGTCACTGTGGGTTGACATGGGCTATGTTTCCGATGGGAATCATATCATCCAGGATTTGTCTCATACACCACAACATGCAGAAATCCGTTATTGTTTCAAAGCGCAACAGCAGCAAGACACGTGCCACCAATCTCATGCAATGTCGCAATCATCTTTGCCTTTCTGCATGTACTGACAGGTGATAACTTTGTCGCAGAATTTGTAAATGGAGTCCATGTCTCCTTTGAACAGAAGCACAAGTAACTCTTAGAACCAGCATGATGTCAACATCTTTATTGCTCTTGCATAACTGGGGAAATGATTCAAACAGACCCTTTTATATGTTTTTGTGCAACAGAAATTACCAAGATTAGTGACACAAAGAGGCAAGTGTGAAGTGTGGCCAGATGAGACTTCCTTTTATTTCAGCATGTACAAACAAACAGAATCTGCTCATCAAATTGGGCTTTGGTTGGGCTGATCTTCTGCAAGGGACATGTCAGAATCGGTGGACACATTGCTGTCATTTGCATCTGACGCAGCCGCCCCCTCTTTGCGCACTTTCATTGCATCCTCAAAAGTGAGACCTTTGGTGTGGTACACCTGGAAACACGGCCATGCACACAGAAATTTATTGCATGGGGTGCAACAAAATTTTGTGTTTAGGTCTTTTGGCTTTTTGTGGCATTCCACGCAAATACAGTGCTTCTGCTCCCACCTTCTTGGGCATGATCTCCTTGGAGAAGTGGCAGTCATTGAAGCAATGCTCTGGGTGTAAGGTGAGCATGTGGCGGGCTGGGTTGTTGAAAGTGCAATCATGGTTCCCTTCTTCCACCAGGGCCAAAATAATGGTTGACCAGAAAGCGGCGTGATTCAGCAGGTTCAAATTCGTCATCAAACGCGGAATTTTTGCACTTTGCTTCTCCTGCATGATCACATTTATGACCATCATCTGTTGGCTTTGTCTCCACAACAGATAAGCATTCATCATGGCCATGTTCCCAAAATGAAATACCAGCTTTGTGGGCCATTTCTGGGTTTTTCTGTTCATTTCGTAGCTTTTTAGAATTTTGTCCCCAAGGTCAACTACCTTCATCCTGTAATTGTAGTCCAAAACAGCATCCACCCGCCAGTCCCATTTCTTTTTGCTTGGGATACTGACCATCAACTTGGTGGCATTGTGAATGGTGCTCACCAAGTGGAACACTTTCCTGTCTCCAATTGCCATGGCCAGGAGGTCATTGTTTTGACTGCACTGCCAAACAATGTCGCATGAGTGCGCTTTGAGTGTTTTTGGTTTGGGTTGTTGGGTTGCATTTTGGCTTTTCTTCCCTTTCCCTTTCCCTTTCCCTTTCTGGCCCCCTTGGCCATCATCATCCTTTTTCCCTCAACAAGCCTTGAGAAGAGCTACTGGCCAAAGCTTCTTGTTACTCCGAATGGTCCCACAAAATCCTGTGTCCTGTTTGAGTAGAGTGGTGGTGAGATGAGGGCTGGAGTAAAAATTGTCTGTGTATAAATAATAGCCCTGGTCAAGCAAGCAATATTTATGCATCAGTTGCATGACGATCTTGGACACAGGTGTCAGATGTGTGCCGTCCATGACAGGACAGCTCCAAATTTCAGCATGGAGTCGTCGCTGATGCCGTGGTGTTTTCATACTGGTGAAACAACACTTGGCCACCCAACCACCATGTTGGCAGGGTCAGCTTTCCTTTCTTGCCCTGTTGAGACCTTGAATCCCAAACAGTATCCTGAATACACCTCAGACACTGCATACAATTTCAAATGATACTTGTCTGGTTTGTTGGGATTGAAGGCATGGAACCTGCACACTCCATGAAAGGCACAGGTAGCCTCATTCAAACCAAGCACCCTGTTTGGAGATAATGCCATGCAAAAAGTGTGCTGCAATGTAGACACAATGTGTCTCACTTTGGCCAAAGGATCATGGTTTGCTTGACTGGGGGCAGGGTTTTGACTATCATTATCAAAGTGTGTTTTTTGTGAAATCAGCTCGAATGAATTCAGTGACATGTGTTCCCCAAAGAAAGGTGTCTGAGTTACAAGATCTTTGGACCAGTAGCTCTTCAGGGCGGGTTTGTGGACAAGACCCATGGCAACATGCAAAGCAAAGAACACTTTTAGGTCGCCCGGCTGCACTGTTCTCCACTGCTTCTGTCATTTTGATTCTTCCACTGCAAGTACAGAAAAGAAAGAGTTTTGAGAGAAGAGAACAGTTTTCATGAGTTTCATTTTCACCTCCATGTGCCTGTCTCACATCGGGTCCATAACAGTGATTGTGTGTGCGCCAGGCACATCATGGTGAAGGGCCTCAGCAGGACACACCTTTATCTATTGACACATCAGGGGCTAATTACTGGTGTCACTTTGATGTATGTAACCATTACATATGCATTATTTGGGTAAATGCAGATAAGCCTGGCAGGCCATAGTTTTTGGTGCAAAAGCAGACCTGAGATCACAAACTTGCAAGCGAGTTTGTCGCAAGCGGGAAATATTGATCGCAACAGGCCAAACAGATCACTAAGTGATGGCTTCTTCAACATCATGCCAGCTTCGATTTCGTGCCCAGAAGTGATGTCAGCCAACATGTCACTCACATCCATTTTTGAATTCGTTCTTCTGCCGTTTTTGGTAGATCTACTCAAAATCAAGTTGAATCGCCTTCCAGCCAAACATGGTGAGTACTGCTTTTTGCCTACTTGATATCAGAAAAGGTGTCCCTCCAGTATGTCCTTTTTCTGTGAACTTCCAATCAGTACAATTGTGCATAATGACAATTGAACGGTTGCGCCAATTCCCATTGTCAATACTTTTGAACATGAGTTGACCTTTGACAATGTCTGGCCCTTTGTTCTATGGTCCAATGGCCAGTGACCCTTCCATGAACTCCCAGCTATCACCAGGCACCATGCTCTCAGCTCTCGACCCTCAGCCCCATGCCCCCGTGGTGAAATTATTCAACATGTTCAAACAAGCACATTGCATCAGCTCATTTTGACAGGTTTCAAAGTCCTCTGGCTGGAAGTTGTGGTGAGTGGACACACCAGAATTGCAAACCAGAACAAGAACCCAGGCCTTGAGCCTTTAGAGAACTTGGACATACTTTTTGTCTTCAATCGATGACAAATCACTGGACCAAGTTGCACACATGGCCAACTAAAGTTCGGACAATTTGGTAATTCCATGCAAGTTTCCAGCACAGTCCACTCCACATGTTGAACATAATGTACAGCTCGCTGAGCCAATGTTGCCACCGTCCCACCCCATGCCCCTCGACACAGGTACCCTGCCCTCAACCCAAGCTGAGTGCTCTGCTTGAATCCACTCAACATGTTCAACCAGGCCCACATCAGCGACCCCTGACCCCATCTCCGCTGCACGCAGCAGCAATAGTGGGAGCCTACCACCGTAACTGTGACCCCTTGAGCCTGGAGCAATTTGCTTACATGAGCATCTTCAATTTTGTGAATGCGGGTTTTGAGCTCTCCAACCGACGGATGCTCGTCATGATCAATTTAGCCCTTAGCAACATTCCAATGTCACTTGCTGTGTGCCATAATGTCGAACACATTTCAACGGCCGTCACATCTTGTCGGCTTGGATTTCAAGCCATACAACATGAAAAGGTTCTGTGAGTTAGACTTGGTGCAACAATGGAACGAGTGCTGCTCTGTTATCAACCAGCTGTCTGTCAAAATTCTTGAGCTGGAAATTGGTTCAGCACTTGCACATGTCTCACAACATCAGTTCACTCAGGTCTCTCAGGCACTGTCCAGTCCATAGTGAACAGGTCTGAGAACCACTCACCACATACATGTAAAGCTCCAGGGGCAAGTGGAGGAGTTCCCATTGTGCACCATGAGTATCTTACACACCCATGTTACATCTTCACCACCTGGTTATGTTGGCTGGTTTACAATCTGGTACTCCAAACTGTCATACAGCTTCATCTTACTTCTGTTCAGTCACATTTCTCTGTATGTGGTCCATTTCTATTTTTGTGTGAGCACAAGGTCCTCACACTTGCCATGGATCAATTTCTATGTGGATCTTACATGTTTCTGAATCTTTATTTCACCATTATTTGTGCAGAACTTGGCGTGTGCTGTTCTTCTCTGTTGTTCCAAAATGCGAGTCCTGTCATATCTGCACAAATGTGAAGAATGCGCTCACACAAAATCCTGGGTGAATGTGTACTCAAGCCTATTGTTTGAGACAAAAAAGCACACTGCCCACTGTGATAAGGTGATGACAATCTGCATCTGTCCCACTTTGGCGCTTGACCAGAAACTTTGTGGATTAAAGAAGACTGATTGGTCCTGGACTCCTGCAGATTCACTGACCATTCATCAATTTGTTCATCCTCAATCTAGACTCTGAGAAGTTGATGCCAGAGCTGTTGTACAGGTCATACCACCACACAGGAATGACCTTGGATACTTCAGAGAATTCATGGAAAAGTACCAGATTGTGCCCAACTTGGAGGAAATCCTTAGAAATCTGCTCAACTTGGCAGCAAATTCAGGAGAATTCCAAAGAAAGGACCTGTGTCAGGAGTCCTCATCTTTGCTGATTTGAAGTGGTGGCATTTCATTTCTACCATCAGTGGCAATTAACCTATCACCTTTATAGTTTTGATGAGTGATTTAATTAATTTGACACCATTCACAAGCATTGCAGACTCACAAGCAGATGGGTTTTCAAAATCAGCCTATTTGTCATGGAATGGGCACAGCCTGTCTGAATTTTAAACAGTTCGATGACTCAAACAAAATCCCATGAGGAGACCATTTCACTCAAATTGGAAACTGAATTTGAAGTACTAATGGACCCAAAAAATCAAGCCATGCACACACACGCTTACCTCTTTGGTCCTCAGTTGTTGATTTGGTGAAGCTGGCACATTTCAAGACAACAAGGAAGAATTCAAGTTTTGTGTCTATTTCAACTTCTTTCAGAACATAAAATAACAGGAAAAGTGGAAAGTGAGAATGATACATTCAGGCAACTTTTGGACTACAGCGGAACTGTTTCCAACATGTATGTATTTTGTTATGTATTTTGAGAAAACTGTGAGCTGCAGAGCCCATTTGGAAACCAGCATTCTTTTCTCAAGAAGAGGAACCACAAGTGCAACCTCAAGGGGAGATACACTCTTGCCCTATTTCTTGTCTGAAAATTGGGATTTTCCTGTGCAGACACAAATTATCTCAGATGATCCATCTGGACAACAATAAAAAGCAACAATGACAGGAGCACATTTGTGTTTTTGTTGACTTCCTAAACCTTAAATCAATGCATTGTTAACACTGGGTAGAAATGTAAAATCTCAAGAAGTCATTTACCACAACCCAAACACAGACAAAGTTACATGTCATTCATGAGATCAAAGTGACAAAAACAATGAGGATTTATTTCAATTTGATAAAGCATTAGTTGTGCCAGAGTCTCATCTCTGGGTATCTTTGAACAGACAAAATCCTCAAATCTTAGATGAACTAATCTTGATTTCTTCCTTCAATGTGTCAGCACTTCATTTTTTTCAGGTTTCTTTCTGTGAATTGTGATGTGCAGTAAACTTCACTCAGGTCAGTAGAAAGTAAAGCTGAGTAGTTTCACATGCGTTGAATGTTAAATCAAATGGTGAGGTGGTGAATAAGAATTTATTCCATTGGCCAATGAATCCCAAAATCCAAACCAACAACTAATTCATCTCAATATTCAGGGGGTTTCAAAGAAAATCTGGCTGAAAAAGTAGTTTGGTGTCAACCAAATGTTCAAAAGTATTCTCTCACCTGAGATTATGTCAGGAAATAGGAGAAGACACACATAAAATCAGGCAACATGGTGAATCAGAAACAATGTCAAGAAAAACAAAACTTGGATAAAATTGACATTCACAAAGTTCTGCTCTATTTCAGCTTTACTAAACATCTCAAAGATTTCTTCCTTCCTTCTTTGTATCTGCTGTTGAGATTCATACCATTTTTGCCTGTGCAAACATTTGACTTTGCGAAATAGTTTCCAATGGAAGGTTTTCCCTCATCAAATACAGTTTAAATGCAACATGTTTTTGAATGAAAAACAAATGCAAACTTGAGTTGTTCAAAGCCAATAAACAGGCCGAAAAGCAGCCAAATATGACAGGAAAATATATGAAACAAAGCCAGATCATTTATCAAAAGGGTAGCAACTGCTATCCCACAAATCAATGCAACACCACTGCCAACAAACAACAGGTTTCAATCCAAATGACACCAAATAGCAAAAGGAAAGAAGATCTCCTCAGACAAAAGGCCTTCTTGATCTGGGATCACCTCGAGTCAGTTGATTTGTTTTCAAATGTCTGTCATTCTTAGCCATCTCCCAAATATCATAATTTTCTTGCACACTGGAGAGTGGTTGGTATTTCAGGCTTGGTTACAGAAAATATGCAGTGATGGATCACTTTTGGAGAATTGGTGATCCTCAGGTTGATTAGTGTTGTGGCCCTTGTCAAAAGGCACTGCCAAGAAACACACCAAATTTGTCTGGTTTTGTTGACAACTTGGAGGGACTCCTGCAGTTACAGAATTTAGATTCAATGATTTAGTTGAACAGACAATAAGTAGTACATTCCAGATTCCATTTTCCAAACAATAACAAAAAGTCTTCATGGAAAGGGAAATACTACCTTTGTTGATTTTGGTTTTTGTCCAATCCCATCATGAAACAACAAAGCATTTGTCAACACTGTAATCAATATGAAAAGAATCACAGTAGCATCCATGTGAAAGAAATTGTAATTGCTGAATGAAGCAAAGAACTCTTTGTGGCAAAGGGGAATCATGGGGAATCATGGGGAATCATGAATAAAATATCTCTGGAGTCTGTCTCTATTTTATCAGTATTTTTGAAGCTGAAAGTGTGTGCACCAGACCAATTGACCATTTGTGTTTTTTATCAGAAGAGAAAACACCCCTTTGTTTCTTCTTGTATTTACACTCACTTTGTAACACTTTGCATTGAAGTCAAAAGCAACTCCATGAAACAGGAAAAAATTGTCTGATCTGATGAGAAGCAATTGTCAAGATTTTGCCCAAAGAACACACAGTTCTGTTTGAACCAACAACATTTGGAAAGGTCTTTTGTGTGTGTGATCCAAATGACAGGTTGAACTTGAAGTTGAACTTCAAGTGTTCTTTCAGAAAAGCAAAACAGACTTTGGCAAAGCAATGAAGGGAATAGAGCACAGGTGGACATGCTTCTCATCACATCTGATATTGTTTCTCCTTTTCCCAGGAAAAATATCTCTTGGATTTTGATGAAGATGGAAAAGAAAATGTGTCTGGGACAGCTTTTCCTCAATTTCAAGTTTGTCAGCATACTTTCCCCTAAAAATTCATACACACTTACTCCAGTTTTGCAACATATTCCCTTATGTAATTTATGGAGCAGCTGCTGAAGATAGTGTCATAGTGTAAGCAATGTGGTAACAGCCACTGTTCCCCTTGATGTGATCATGTTCTGCTCCCATACTGATTGAAAAGAAAAGAAGACTTTTGTCAAGTCATATGATCCTGCAATAGTTCCAAAAGCACAACTGGTTGAAAGACATGTATTTCAGGGAGAAGCACTGAAAACATTGAAGACAGCACACTCATATAGTCTCCATGTGAGCTTTTCGAGTCAGAGCTGCTTGTGGTAGTGATGATTGAGATACCAGTAGAAAACAGTGAGTCAGACCTGTGGCCAAATTCATGACTGGTGATGAAGAAGTCATACAGATCCTGAATCTCTTGGGAATGGGGGCCATTGATGAATGCTGGGCGAACGATAGAGACTGATTTATCTGTGCAAAAGGATCCTATCTTCTTCACTACTCCACCTGCTCCCACCATGTTGTGCCTGTGAAAAAAGACTTGATCTCAAATTTTTGTTTTGTGTTACCTCCCCACTCAGAGAAGGCAGACTGCTGAAAGTAGACTCCTTGTCACTTGTCCACCAGCTGAAGAAACATTAGTCTCTCTACATGTTGGAAGTCATTGCAAAGTCAACTTTGCAAACATTTCAAGGCCTGCAAGGTTATCAGAGTGAGTCACATCAAAATGACCAACCCAAGAAACAGCATTGGATGAGCATGTTTGCGCCATTGATCAACAAAATATCCCACAGCTTTGGCATTCATCACATCCACATGAAATGCATTCACAACATCACCGGGGTCAGTCTTGTCATAAGTGCTTGGCCATTGTCTAGACTGTGAAACCCAAAAGCACATATGAAGCAAGTCAGTACATTATATCAACTAATATTGATTGCTTTCACATTTTATGTTCCAAACAGATTCTGTGAGACAATACTTGTGTTATTGAAGAGAAGGGATCATACTTACAGAACTATAATAAAACACAGTATAATATGGTCTGAGCACATATGTGTCACCAATGCCAGCAAACCGAGTCCGCATCTGGAAGAAATGTGATTCTCTGCAAAACAACTCAGCAAAACAACAAAACAAACCAAAATGAGTACACCTTGCAGGGCATATGTCATGTGTTCACCCCTGAGATGTAGCCCCCTCCACTGCCAGACTATAACTGAGCCCCAAGCCAAAGTTCTAATTTCACCCACTGCCAGGAGAGTGTCAGGGCCAAAATTGTCTGATTTCCAGACCTGGGCCTGAAAAATTTTGACATTTTGGGGGTCTGATCTGCATTTTCCATGAGATATCCCAAGGGCTGGGGGTGCAGCTGGGTCACACTGTTTTGGACAGACACATACCAGCAACAAAGTCACAGAAGGCACAACTGAAAACTGCATATTTTCCAATTTAAGTTTTTCTGTGGTACTCACTGCATTGATTATCCTGTCCAAGTATTTGTAAATATTCTGTTGCCTGAGCTCTGTCGATTCAGCATTGAATCTTTTGTGATATAAGAAAGAGGGCAAAACAGTTCAGAGAGCAACAAAATGCATTCAAAATGGCAGAGAAACTTTGCCATTGAAACATACTTTGAATGGTGGTACGCATCATAGTCCAGCACGGGCCACCAATTCACCCAGTAAATATTCTTGTGTGCTCTGGTTGTTCTAGTTGCAAGAAATTTGTTTCTTCTATCCTCAAGGTCCTGCTCAGATATGGAACCTTGGGAAAGAATGACATTGGAGCTTTGCAAAACTACAAGCATTCAAATTATGAAATTATGTTTCCTGTTTTTCACTGAACATCTTTTTTCTATTTGTCAACTGTGCTGAAATTTTTGCATGTATAATCTTACTTTCACTTATTTTGAAGATTGTAAATGGCTTATCATTAACATTTGTTGTCTCATTTCCATCCACAGATTCCAGTGCCCATGTTCCCTCTGTGTTGACAAATTCTCCCTGAATCTTCAAGTTGCCATCATCTTTGTCAAACACAAGTTCCCCTTCATCCACAAAATCATTGTAGTAGCAAGTCAAACTCTGACATTGGAGGTTTTGTACAAATATAAACAAGGATTGAAATTACTCTTTATGAAGCCTTGTTAAAATTACTGCACCACAAAGTTGCAGAAATACTCACAGTGTCAGCTTTGGTCTCAGTACCATCATCAAAATTTACAGCTGTGTGTTCTTGTTCCAGAAGGTCTGTGTTCAACTCCATGTTCAACTTGACCGGATTTCCTTCTTGAGTGAAATCCAGCTCTATCTCAGAAGGGCATCCAAGGTGGTTTTCACCCTTTCTGGGCCACATTTCTTCTGTAGGATCAGGCAGAAACTTCACATCAATAAATTCAGCATCAGCTTTCCATTGTATTAAAGTTTCTTCAGTGACAACTGCAACAAAGAAGTAACTAATCATTGAAAATTATCCAAATGCATAAGGAAAACAAAACTAGAAAATTTCAACCTTTTATTTTTGAGTGTACTTCACTCACCATTTCCTGCCTTGTATATCTTGTAAGGTTTGTTTTCAACATTTGCATCATCATTCACTTTTGCTGGTTCCACATTCCACACTATTTGTGAAAGATGTATTATTCCAAACATATCAATGATGTCATCTTTCCTTATCATTTCCCATTCAGACTCATACCAGAGAGATCCTTTAGAACCAGAAACATAGGTGCATTCTGGAAATTCTAGATTCTGAAAGAAGAAGACTATTTTGAGGCTACCTCATATGTGGAAATGTTGTGACTTCACCTGCTGTTGACAGGACTTTGTATTGCTCTGATATCACATTGTTTTATTTCTACAAACAGCAACAAAGGAATAAACCTTAGTGAATACTCATATTGTGTTGTACATCTAACTCTGGGGAAGCTTGAATATGAAGATTCAGTTGTATATCTTGTTCTTCCTTGGTGAATTTGACCATTATGTTTTCTGGGCATCCAAAGTTATTCCCAGCTGCAAAAATGTTTCTTCTTTGTTCCTTAGCACACCCAAATGAATATTTCACAAACAAACTCACCCATTCACATCAAGCTATTTGAGAAGTGTTCCAGCTGCACAACATCAATCAAACATCCTTTCCACAGTCCAAAAAATTAAATGACAAGTGGTCAACATTTACCTCCATCTTGTGGCCAACCTTGCCTCCAAGGATCAGGTTGAATTTCCACATCTATGAATTCTGCTGCTGCTCTCCACCTGTCATATTCTTCTTGAGTTGTACCTGTGACAAAGACACAACACATTGAGAGCCAATCATTTTCGTGTTTGTCCTCCCACTTTTGCGAATTGAATTTCTGTTGGGTCAGATATGAAAAGCAAAAGACAAGAAATTATGAACCATTGCAAGGTGTCAGGAAGTAGACCACCAAGATAGTGAGAATGAAGATCTTGTGTTGCATCTTCAATTGATGTTAATGTTCTGAAAAAAGGCATCCCTATTACATTTTCATTGACTTTCTTTGTCTCAGTAGGAACCAAAGTCTTCTGGCTGTACCATGACCATGTTTCTTCAAGCCATTTGTTTTCTGTTTAATTTTGCCTCTCCTTTAGAAAATTGGACATCTTTGTTGAGACCTCACATTGGTGCAACTTGTCTGCAAGTTTGCAGGACCTATTCTGTGTATCTGATTGGTGTTGCATGAAATGCCATAACTTGTATTGGAAACACTGTTGACCATGAAATCAATTTTCACTCAACTTGTGATCAACTGACAAATGGTGATCAAATAGAATTTGCTGTTCAGCCAAAAGAATATTTTGCAGCTCTTTTGTGACCAGTAGAACTGTTTGTATAAGTATCTACAAACCTAGCCTCAAGCAATTGCACTTCTGCATGATTCAGAAACATGGGAAGTTTTGAGAGGGTCAGAGAGAGAGAGGGTCATTATCTAGGTGTTAACATTCTGACACAAGAAGGCAAACAGAGTGAGGAAAGGAATGTGCAGCAGCTGGTGGAGCTCTGCTATGAGAGCAGGAGGATTGTGGGAGGCTACACATTTGGGTATGAGTCTTCATGTAAGCCCTTTCTTCAGATCTTTTCTGTTCATTTCTTGTTGTTAACAACAATGGAGTATTCATTCCCAATTAATTTAATGAATATCTCAGGTTGGATTCAAAACTGATTCAAGGTATTTTGGTCTCACTTTCTCACTCATGATGGGTGACTTATGGGCAGGTACTTAGACCATTGGTCAGAAACATTGTGTGGATGCACATAATGTGGGATGGTCCAGCATTCATTTTGGTAAACAATCTGTATACAAATAGCATTGGCAATACCTAGTTTAATCATGTGTGATTGGGCATGTTGGTTGCCTCCAATTATTGGTGAGCAGGAGTATGGTCTTCTAATGGGAGTGTTATGAATGGCTGTACAGACTGATCACCAGCCCAAATGCTGTGGCTTCAGAAACCCTTATAGCTGTTTCTTTATCACTTCCAAGTGAAGTGACAGTGGTGAATTGCACTGAACCAGAACAAGGTTGACTCCTTAAATGTACCTTACAATGGTGTACTGTTCTACTGGTCAAGGCACTAAAAATTATATTACTCATTGGTATAAATATTAAACCTTGCAAAATATTTATCTGTCAGCAAACAAACACAAGATCTGTGTTCTTTCCATTCTATTGTGTTTGGACAAAAGTCTTCCTGCAGAGTGATGCTGAGTGAAGCATAGTGTGAAGAGTTGATACCTTGCTGTCTGGAATCCTCAGAAACTTGCACTGCGTGGTTTGGAATATTCTGATCTCTTCTCACATTCACATGCAGCTGCTTCAGGATCCAAAGCATCTGTGTTGGCAACATTGGATTGCAATGCATAGGTGGAGCTGTCACAGCATTAAAATTTTACACCTAAGTGCTATGAAAGCATAAAGTTTTACACATATGCAGCTACAAAAATTATTTGTTTACACCCACCATGGTATAAAATATTACACACTTGCAGCTATCAAACCATCAAAGTACAAGCTGTCAACATACAAAATTGTCTTACATATGCAGGCATCAAACACACAGAGCTTTCAATGCATATAAAATTTTCACACCTGCAGCCATGAAAACAAATATTCAAGCAAGGTGCCACCAACAACCAATCTCCCGAGACAAGGGACCAAAAGGCTGACCTGAAGGTCCCAGAGAATCCCAGGGGAAATGCTGCTGGTACAGAGCATTTCTACAGGGCCAATTTGAAATTTGTATAACAGTGAAGAGTGCAGTCTGCCAACAGAGCCAAGTCAAAACAACTGTGCTAAATATCTCTAAACCTGTCACACCATTAAAATTTTACACTAATTGTGCTATGAAAGCATAAAATTTTACACATGTGCAGCCACCAAAACAAATACTTGTACAATGTGCAAGCACCAAGGTATCAAACTCCATATGCTCACACACTGCTATCAAACCATAAACATTTTACACAGAGTTTTCAAACCATCAAAGAACATGCAGCTATCAAAGCAAAGCATTTTCATAGAATTGTCAAGAAACAAGAAAATTGCACATTCAGTACAGCTTGGGTTGAGTTTGTTTGCTTTTTCTCTACAATTTTTCACAACACACCCAAGTTGCAATAACTTTCTACCTGCAACATTTGTGAGTAGGTTGGGCCTGTGTGCAAACATTATATTCAGAGAGCCAAAGAAAACATTCCATGCAGTGCTGAAAGGAGAAAG
>JAAUXT010083588.1_pt1 | contig 13951 bp, 22 predicted proteins | sample 7278171 | NCBI WGS metagenome assembly JAAUXT01 (sample SAMN14350112, study PRJNA611818) | marine sediment metagenome | isolation source: surface marine sediment (1.8m) | place: French Polynesia: Moorea | collected 2018-08 | reverse complement strand
GTGGGGGGGGGGGGGGGGCTGGGTGCGGGCGGGGCGGTGGGGGGGTGGGGGTGGGGCGCGGGGGGGGAGCGGGCCGGGAGGGGGTGGGGCGCAGGTGGGGAGTGGGAGGGGAGCGGGCAGGGAGCCGGCAGGGAGAGAGCAGGGACAGGGCAGGGAGCGGGAGGGGAGCAGGTGGGGAGTGGGTGGGGAGCGGGTGGGGAGCGGGCAGGGAGCCGGCAGGGAGAGGGCAGGGAGTGCGAGGGTCAGGGACTGGGCAGCGCAGCGACTGGGCAGGGTACGGGTGGGAGCGGCCACTAAAGCGTCCACAGGAGATCCACGGGAGGACGCCCCTGCCGTACCACAGGGAGGGAGCAGGGCCTGGGGCCGGAGCATGTCGGGGGACCGACAGTGAGCGGGCCAGGGGTGTGAGCAGGATATTGGAGTGGTGAGGGAGCGAGCAAGCGGACCGGGCCGTCAGTGGGCTTGGGGGGAGGGGGCGAGGGGGAGAGCGGGAAACCAACTGCCGTGGCGTTAGAACAGAGCTGCGAGAACGTTTTCCTGTGAAATTTAGCAACTTCCCAAACACAGTTTTCTTTGACGGGTACAAGTTGATCCTGTCACCTTGGCACCACATTTCTGGGTTGAACCACACGTCCCTGAGTGGCTGGTTGACCGAGAAGCCACGTGCCTGTGCTGCTCGGGTGTTTTCTCCCCGTTTCGGCCCCGCTCGGCCCCTCCACCTGCTCCGGCTAATAGCGCAGCGCTGCGGACGATAAGAAACCTGCAGCGCCGACGGATGGACCCAAGCAGCGCTCAGGCCGCGGGCTCCACCAACCTGCGCCGCCGCCGCCGCCTCCACAACCACCTCGCGCCAAGACCTGGTGCAACTTCTCAGTTGTACAAACCAAGCACTGGACCCACCAAGCACTGAAAACCAGGTGCTGAGTCCACGCTGACCACAAAAGACCCTCAGTCCCGAGCACAAGTCGGCTCCAGCTCTTCCACACAGATCGCAGTCGGACATCAGTTGACCGTCCGTACGCAACCAGGCGAACCAAAGCAACGAAGCAAAGCCCTTCCACTAAAATGTTTCACTTTGAAAAATTGTTAAGGTGGAAATTTTGTTCCCCTGGGTCACCCCCTCCAGCCGACCAAATCCCGGGTCGGCCGGCACTACACACACACACTCACACACACACTACACACACTCACACACACGCACCCGCACACATACACACACACACACAACACACACGCACCCGCACACATACACACACACACACCGGTGTGGAGAGCAGATCTCAACCCTGGGCACTGGCACACACACACACACACATACACACACATACACACACATCTACACACACATACACACACACATACACACACACATACACACACACACACCGGTGTGGCGAGCCCTGTTTACAGCTGGTTACTCTCAGCTGCCGGCTTCACGATCTGTTCTCCGTCCGTGCGAGACTACAGCGGGTCTGCTTAACCCCCCCCCGCCCGGGGGCTCTCTCACCACCCCCATCTGCAGAGCGTTACTCTGCGTGTAGTGCGCTGAAATCTGCGCGTCAAACCTCGCGCCGCAAGTGGCTCCTGCCATCAGATCTTCACTGCGTCACGGTGAGAAAAAGCGTACGCTCAATCCGTGTCGTTGGAAACCGCAATGCATTCCAAAGATCTGTCTGAAGTGTGTGTGTGTGTGTGTGTGTGTGTGTGTGTGTGTGTGTGTGTGTTTTCCGCTCCCTCCCTCCAGTTGAAACGATCCACCTCTCCACCACAAAACCGGTATTTTTTTCCCACAAAAGCACGACGTTCTCAATACGAATCCACTCCGCATCAGCTGGTTAAATCCAGTCCTTTTCAAAGCATTCCAGCGGATCCAGGAGGGGGTTCTGCCTCCCCTCCCTGACCCGATCACTTCAGCTTGGACCTGTGTGTTGGAGGGTCGGACCCAAAGACGTCTCCGATCCAGGATCCGCCGGAGAGAAGCTGTGTGCACCGACTCCACTACATCCACTGATCGCTAAACACAATTGGACTCCCAGCGTTCCTCCTCACTGACCACGGGTCAATCGAATCCAGGGTGGGACAACCACACGTCAACTCGATATCCACAAAGAGGCACAAATCCTGCTGAAAAATTCTCTGTTTCATACAATATACTATACCGTGCAAAAACAATGTGTGTTTGCACAAGCGCCGGCGCAGTGAGCGATGCTGTCCGGGCAGCGGCAGCGCGGGTCTGCTCCGTGTGTGTGTGTGTGTGCGCACGCGCACCGTGACCAAGTTGCACTGCGGCCGGACACCGCACGACACAACCACCGTCTCTCTACGAGAGACACTCGTACACTGTGCGAAAGTTGCGATGTACTTTTCGTGCTCTGAGCAAAAACATGAGCACGTGTCTTGTCCACTGTGACAAATGTTATTCTGTCTCCACACGCACACAACACACACACACACACACACAGAGCATTGTAACAAATGACAAAACAGACTTTGGGTGGGTCCTTTCACCCGAGGCCTCGAACGAACAAGGCAAATGTTTCAGCAATGCCTAATTCTACAGGTGGAGACATCAACGTTGTTCCACAGCGTACATTCAGCGATGAGGTACATGTCGCGTGTACTTGTGTACTTGCATGCCAGTCAGTATGCAGGGGGCGCGCCCAGAAATCAGCTGGCCGAGCGCCGGTACGAACACACAGTCCTGGGTCCGCGCCAGCGCCGTGCGGCGCGGTGCTCCAGCGCGAGCCTCTCACGGGTCGCACCCGAGTTCGAACACACAGCTGGCGGAACTGTTTGTTTGCTGACCACATCAGATCCAAAACGGTCGCGAGTCTGTGTTGCACGTCAGAATATCCACAGGTTGGGGATTTCCACAGTTCGCACCCCAGCGTACCCACACACATACCCCTCCACACACACACACACACACACACACACACACATCAGGTCCCAACACACACACCAAAACCAACATACTCGTACCACCACACACACTTCACACGTGACCGTAGAGCTATTCACACTCATACACAACCCCCAACCCCACACCAAACCTAAACACATACACACACACCAAACCCAAACACATACACACACACAAACACACACACACACAAACACACATACACACACACAAACACACACACACAGCACACACACAGCACACACACACAGCACACACACACACACACACCTCGAGCTGTGAGAACTGGCAACATGAGGGACGCTGAAGGAGAAAGTGTCGCTCAACTTTCTGTCCCAAGACGAGCACTGCAGCCACAACAACGGCTCCTGTGAAGGATTTACCAAACAAGGTACTGTGTCTAAAAAGGACACATCTGTGTGCAATTCTACCCCCGGTTGTCCCCGAGCGATGAGCAGCATCTGGCGACGCGTCGCGTGCGCGCGAGTGAAACGGAACAGGAAATGAGTGTCGTGCTCGGATCAGCTGTGGTACATCGCTGTAATCTGCGCCCCCAGGCCAGCGTTTTGTACTCCTCTTGTTTGTCAACTGACTTGTTTGTTACTTTTGCGATTTTTGCACCACTAACCACGCTCGCGTGTGTGTGTGTGAGAGAGAGAGGTGCACTCATCTCGTGCGATGTTGACGTCGGTCATACGAGGGGGATCAATGCTGACGGCGCAGTGCATGTTGTATCACCTTGTGCACTTGGGAATTAGGACGAGTTGGCCCTATTCTGTGGCCACAAATCGCTGAGTTGACCCCTCCAACGTGAAGGTGATACGAGGACGTATTCCGTTCTGTCCTTCATGATATCAACATGCAGACTGTTTGTTGACACATGCCGATGGTCGGCACGCGTCACTGAGTAGAATTGAGCTTAATTGCCCTGACCCAGACATTCACTGTGACTTTGACTCCTTGTCAGACAGTGTCATTTGGACAGCCTTCTGTAAGGAGTCAGGATGAAACATCCGACAAGTGTTCCTCTGAAGTTGCAGCAAAGGTGTAACATCTACTTCTCACAGCAAATGGGTGTGTCGATGTCAGTGACAGTCAGGTCAATCCAATATGTGTATGGTGATGCTGCCCTCAGTGCCATCCAAATTCGTCACTGGTTCAAGGAGTTCCAGAATGGACGTGAAACAGTGGTGGACAAGCCCAGGCACTGCAAGGAGAGGAGTGGGTGCACACAGGAAAACATTGACAAGGTGCGTGCAGCGCTGGATCAGGACAACAGGATGAGTTTGGCTTCCCTGTCAGTGGCATGCGGGATTCCCTAGAGCACATGTCAAAAAATTGTGAAACTGGACTTGAAGCTGACTCAAAAAGCAGCCAAATTTGTGCCACACCTTCTGACAGAACAGCAGATCAAGGAGAGAGTCCGGATAAGCTCTAACATGTTGACAAAACTCCGGAGCGAGCCGCATTTCCTGGAGTACATCATCACAACAGATGAAACATGGGTTTATTGCTATGATCCGGAACTCAAGACTCAATCCACGGCATGGCTGGCCAAAGGTGAACCCAGGCCCATCAAGATTTCTCAACCCAGAGCCATTGGGAAGTTGTTGCTGATTTCTTTTTTTGACTGTAAAGAAGTAATTCACTGGGAGTACCAGCGGGGCACTCTGAATTCTGCCCAGTTCATCAACATCCTCAGTAACTTGCGACATGCAATTTCCCAGAAGAGAGGTGTCAAGTTCCTTCAGAATTTCAGTCTCCACATGGACAATGCCAGTCCACATACATCACAGCCTACCAGGACTTTCCTCATGCTGTCAAAGACCAAGGTGTTGGAGCATCCCACATACTCACCCGACCTCGCGCCTTCGGACTTTTGGTTTTTCGCAAGACTCAAAAAGCCACTCAGAGGACACTGGTTCCAGTCATTGGCAGACTTGCAGGCAGCTGTGGACAAGGAGATCGGTGACATTGCGTCCTTTGAATTCGAGCAGTGTGTCCTGAGAGACTGGCCCAAGAGATGGGCACATTGTGTGGATAAGGAGGGCTTGTATTTTGAGGGACTCCAGTAAAAACATTCTTCACAGTGCAGGCCTTGTTGTGTCTGTGTGACTAGTATGCACCGGAAAGTATGTGTCCTCTGTGTACAAAAACAAGGTTAAATGCCCCGTAAACAAACCGCATGTTGATATCATGAAGGACAGAACGGAATACGTCCTCGTACAACATGGTCATTGCACTGTCAGCATTGGGATCCCCCTCGTATGTCAGCCGCGTCAACCTGGACCCCACTTCATTTTTCGCGTCAGTGCACTCAAAAGGTAAAGATAAGTTGTGGCGTGCGTTTGGGTTGTTTTTTTTTTTCAATTGAGAACAAACGAACTTGGGCTTCTATTCTGGAGGAGTTTAACCACGTGGGTGGGTTTTGCCCGTGTGGACTTCACTGTTGTTGTGTCAAGCACATTGCCACACGTTTTCCTTATTTGTACTCAACCCCCAGAGAAACACGTGGGCAGCGAGTCCTTCTGGACACGGCTCGTGTGACAAGGACAGTATTTCACACCCACCTTACCCAGTAGAAAATCTACAAATCTATTTTTGGAACGTACGACGGAGATCCACATAGTCTGGTTCGTCCCTTCGTCATTTCAAAATGGTTGAGCAAAATTGAACAAAAATAAGTCTGCAAGTACTTCTTATCATAACCTTCATTTCATACCTGGATTGAATATCTGGATGAAATGATAACTGAAACAATTAAATTTATAGTCTAAAAAGTCCTTATATTCCATAGTTTGCTATTGATTTTGTACAGCAATTAACCTCAATATAAAGAAGATACTGCAAATTTAATAGCTAAGAGGACAATTGATACCAATTTAAATCCTTAATTGCTGAGTATTTATAAAACTATTTAATTTTAACAAATAATTGAAATTATCTTTGGTATCTTCTCTTTCTGAGGGTGTGGGCAAATGGGAGTCAAAACCTGAGGAACATACTCAAAATTGGCGACGAACCGGACTTTGCGGATCTCCCTCGTATATTGTGTTCACAACCTTGGGCTGGTTCAACCCAAAACTGGACAATACCCTTCTTTCTGACCTGTCAGTGTATTGTGACACTGGTCACCACGGGCAACGAGCTTTTGATCTGTCGCCTGGCGACAGTGTTTGCACAATCGTCGCTCACCTGTCCCCCGAGGGGCGTCTGAACACTCACGGCGCATTCTTCCGACAAACACGACAAACTAATGTCCATTTCTCATTTCTGTCATCGCGGCATCAATCAAAGAGTGATTCTCCTGACAACGCCGAGGCATATTTCCCGGTGGGTACGAGGATGTATCCAAATATTCTGAGAATCAGCATGTTCACAGGCGCGCAAATTGACACGGTTGGTTGACCTGAGACAAGAGCTGACTAGCAGAGTCCATTGTCCTTCGCAGAGACCCATGAACATGCTAAGTCTCAGAATATTTGGATACATCCTCGTTAATGCAGATTGCGGTCGCCATGGAAATGTCGCTGTCGTCATGAGAAAGCCACAGACATACCAAGCGTTGATAGACAAGGTTTGCGTCTTCGATCCACCACACAAGATGTTCAATGCTGATTCGACACGCGTTACTTGAATCCGAATTCCCGGAATTTGATGCTGACGATTTTTCAGCCTGTGTGACCAGCCCCCCCCCCACGCCTCCATTGCCTGGTGAGTCACCCGACCACACACAGACAAACCATTAGTGATTGCAATAAGCGCGCGGAATCGACGCCTGGCTGCGAACCGCGAGCTTCAGGCTTCTGACACCAGGGTGCGTCAGTAGTACTCACCTCACTGAAGCGCCTGTGCCGGTTGTTCCTGAGTCTGACCGGAGAGAAGGCGTCGTCGTCACCGCCCGCCTCCCCGGCGCCGCCCACACCGCCGCCGCCCCCGCCCAGCATGACGCCGTCGGGGGCGTCTCCGTGCGACCCGGCCGACACCTCCTCGCTCTCCCCGTCCGACCCAATCCCGCGCGGGTTCTCGTGCACCACGCCTGCAAAACACAAACCGGAAACAAGGCGTCAAAACACGTGGTTCCGGTTCAACTCACGTACTTCCGGTTCACACCACGCGGCATTGTGTCGGGGTGGAACATTCGCACCAATCTGAACGTCGAGATGTGCGCTCTTGTGCAGATCGTCGAAGCTTGTGTGATGGCGAAACCACTGACACGAGGTTTACATGAACATTGCTGAGATGATCCACCAAAGATCCAAACAACACGCACACGAGCACACCACACCATACCGTGGATCACAACAACGCCACTTTTGGCTTCTCGAGCCACATACCGACGGGATCCACCGTGACAGACACAAACACGAAGACACGGACAGAACCTGGAGCAACAGCTGAAAACGAACGCTGCTCACCAAGATGGTGGACTGGTCCAGGGGGCCTGACCCCCCCCCCGACTCCCCTAAAAATTCACCCTCAGCGACAACAGATATTGAGCATCTTAGTTGGGAGTCGAACCCTGCCTCTTGGCACTCCTGACCCGCCCCCCCCCGTCGCCCCCCCCCCGTTGGGGTGACGACGAACAAACGAATGAGTACCTGAAACGAAGGCAGCAATCTTCTCAAACCAGTCCATTCCGAGTCCGGTGTCTGCTCGCTCTCTCGTACGAGCACAACAGTTGGGGAAATTTCGAAGGCGTTCGCAAACACAGCAGCGCGCGCCGCTCGAGCCGAGATAACACGGCCTTTCCGGGTTTTCCAATACCGTACCCGGTCTGAGCACAAACACCTCCGCGTGTGTCGGGTGCGCTGTGAAACTGAAGACACTCAAAACTTCAGTGAACCGACAACTCTGAGTGACGTCCAAGTTTTCAATGGGAAAACTTCGAAACGCACCTCAGAACGAGGCAAACAAGAACGCACAGCGTTGAAGACGCGCGGCCCCATCAACACAGCTGGGGCGGAGAGGGAGATCATCCCCCCCCGGAGCACGTGATGTTCAACCAGAATGTGTGAGCTGACACTGCACAGCAGGAGCTTCCGGCTATCGAGGCGGCCGCGCGTGACAAAACTAGAGTGTTTTACGTTTTCACCTTGTTTGTTTGGTGTCCACAGCCTCAGTTTCGCGCTGTGCATGGCCGGAGCCCTGTTTGACCCAACATGTCACTGAACCACACGCTGCCTTTCGCAGAGTGTCTGCACTGCGCACTTTCAGTCAATTGAACTTTTTTTGAAACGCAGCTGTCGCAATTTAGATCTGGCAACGTCAACACGCACACACTTCACACAGTCGACGTCTACTCGTACTTCATACTTCCTGTCAAACAGGAAGCCAAGACTCGCGTTCACAGAGTCGTTTTGAAGCGTGTGAAGTTCGTGTCAATACCAGTAATGCAGTTGATATCCAGAACCGACTCTGGATGGAGATCACGAAGTGTTCACTCGTGAATTTTGCACTAAAAATCACGCGTCACATGCCATGTGGTTGGAGTTTGAGAGGGGGCAATCAAAGGGCACCACGAGTTGTTTTGTGCGCATGTGCAGAGTTCAGGCGCGCAGCGCAGTGGACGCTCATGCACATCAAATGCGCATGACGAACACACTCTCCACTCCTCCACACACACACACACGCACACTGCTTACTCCCACTCTACCCTCCATCGTAGGCACGCACTCACTGTCTCCCTCCCTGCCCTTCCATACGTCCACTCTCCGGAACACAGTGTGTGTGTCCATCCCTCTCACCGCCCCCCCCACACACACCTGTGTTCTCCCACTCTCCTCCTGTCTCCATCAGTCTCCTTTACACACCAACGTTGATTGTATAAATCCAGAACAGCCAAGTCCCCACTTGGCCAATCCAGGTCAGACACGGAAAAGGAAGCATCAACAGAACCATCGTCGTCCGCATCAGATACCCGTATCACACCCACCTGCAGACTGGGTCAGGGGGACCCGTCCCTGCAGCACGGTCTCCAGGAGGAACAGCAGGCCTCGGGTCAGCAGCTGTACCACGCCCCGGCGCGCCTCCCCCAGCACCCCGCGGGTGCGCGTCGCGAGCTGCTCCACCCAGCGCCGCGCCCCCCTCACCACCTCCCGCACCATCCTCCCCAGCATAGCGGAATACAGGTCAACAACCAGATCTTTTTGCTTTGCTTGCTTTTGTACGATTTATTGATAGCCGTCTATACACGGATCTCACACGCATACAAAAGAAAAAAATAAATAAATTAGAAAGGAAAATGGGTACTTTGAAGCCAATGGTAGCATTTTTGGGTGCATTTTATTTCATTTTTTCAAACTACAAATCTGCCTGTTGTTACTATGAATAATTTAATAAATTGATAAATGTTTTTATAAATGTAATTGTCTATATCATCATCCTTTATGCCTTGAATTATTTGTATTATTTGTTTATTTGATAGTTTCTGAAGTTTTTGATGCAGTTTTGAGATATTTTGTTTTAAAATTTGTCTTTGTAGGTCATATTTTTTGCAATCCATAAAATAGTGATGAATTGTTTCCTGTCTATTACTGTTACATTGTGTACATTTTGAAGTATCAATGAAATTAAATTTAAATGTATCTGCATTTAGTGTACTGCATTGAAATCTTAATCTCATATAAATGTTATCTATTTCAGTGTCATAATGGAAAAGATTTAATTTTTTGTATTGGTGTACACAGTATTTTTTATGCATACAATCTAAGAAATCTGAATAATTATCTTTTTGTCTTATCTCAGTAGATAAAGTATTCCACAATCTAATCATTTTTAGATAAAAGGAATTATAAAATTTATTTTTCTTAGAAAATATTACTTTTAATTTACTAATATTTCTTCCTACATTAGTTGGTAAGTTAATAAAAAATGTGTTGTAAATTATTTGAGGGGTTTGTGTTAATTTAATTTTTGCAAACATTGTTATGGAAAGATAAGTTGTTCTTTCAGAAAAGTTATTCCAACCTAACTCTTGCAATAATTTATTTTCTGAGATAAATCTTGTTCCTTTTACAACTATTAGAGCACAATGATAAATTAATCTTGTAATTCTTTTTATATTTTTCTGACTTGAATTTAACAACCAGATCAGTCACGTGTCGTTCCACGCTGCTGTTGAGCATGGCTGTCGTCCCACACGCAAAGCATTGATCCCAAACACAATTCCAGCCCATACAGCCAATCGATTTGCTGATCGATTGGTGTTTGTCGATACAAAGCTTCACGCAGATCCAGTGTCACGCCGACTCCACCTGTCTCAATTCCACCCACACCACACGTGTTTACGAGTACAGTTTGTGCAAAGCATCCCACGCTGGAGAGAACAACAACCAAACACGGCACACAGTTCTTCCGTCCATGACGTCTTGCATCCTCACATCGCAGATCTGATGTTCACGTCCCTGATCAATGCGGATCCAGGTTTTCAAAACACGATCAGGATTCAACGCGCAACGGGTACAAACTCCCCACGACGGGTCACAACACACTGTCCCGTCTCCCAACACACGTGCTCCAAAGGCAGCGAGACCTCGTGCGCGCGCACAACTCCAATGTTTTCAGGGCTGCGATGCAATGCCGTGACCACTGGGTCGTGTGCAGCGGCAGGGTCCACTCCAACTGAAACGCACTCGGGTTTATCTTGATGAACGCGCTATTTTAATCTCAACAGGCCCCTATCAACTTTTGTAAAGTAGGTTATCCGTGACAACGGCCATTGTTGCTCTTGTCCACGCAGATATGCGACGCGCAGTGGACTTTTGTGCTGTGTGTTCTCATCTCAACCACAATAGTGAATTCAAAACAAAATCCCCTTGTCAGAAGAAGTCAACTCAAAGGGACTGACTGCTCTGTGTCCAAATGTGCAGAAACACACACACACACACGCACACACACAAACACACGCACACACACACACACACACAAACACGCACACACACACGCACACAGATGCAGCAGCTGTGCACACCAACCACTGACCGCTGCGCACAAACACTGTCACCGTTCAGCCAGCAACAGTCGAAAAGCGCGTTTCTTCAGCGCAGCTGATTGGACCTGAGCGAACTGAACGTTACCTGGAAACGGCCAATAACAGTCACAAAACGCCCTGCAGACGCGCCACGCGTTGCAAAACATCGGCGTCTGCGTCACGTTCCGCTCAACCCACGTGTTCCCGCTTCAGGCGAAATCCAACCCTCGTGGTCAGGATTCCACGACGAACAACATCCAGGAACAATCCTGCCGACACCAATCAAGGAAATCAAACCAAATTCAGAATCCACAGAATCCAGAATGGCGACCGCGAGTGCATGCGGAGGAGAGTCGGGGTGTTGGCAGAACCTCACTCAGACGACCCAAAGCGACCCCGCGCAGTGTTTTGTGTCGGGAAGGCTTCGCAGTGGCTGGCAACGCGTCAGAGAGACGTGCGCGTCGACGCCCAGTGCGGGCGGGTGAAAGAGACCCGGCGAGGCTGGTACTTGGGACGAAAGAGGCGCGTGCGCGTGTGCGCAGAGGGGCTCCTCCCCAACACACCCAGAACGTCACACACACACAACCACACACACGCACGCACACACACCATGTCCTCAAACGGTGCAACCTGTGCAACACTGTCGCTCACATGAACACACGTGTACGTCGCAACCTTGCTTCGCGCGGCTGAACAGACGTCTTCCATTTCAAACACGTTTCCCATTCGGAAATAGAGGCAGAAACACAAACAGAAAAACAAACGCCGCTGCTGGGAGAATGCTCGTCTTGTCAAGAGTTCCTTCAATCAGCGCTCCGGCCTTGAGTCGCGGGATTCTGCGCAACGTCATTACGTCTTCAAAGCAAAGGACGCGGCCCCGCGTCGCAGCCGGGAGAGACGCGCACAGGCTCCTGGGCGCAGGTGCTGCTCCATGCCGGATCCAGGGGCGGGGACCCAGACCCGCCCCCCCCCCGCCGTCCAAAAAAGTTTTGTGCCTGTGCGCATTTGTTTTGCTTGTCATGTGCTGAAGGTTGCACTTGAGTTGTGAAGCTGTTTGGCCCCAGGGCCGGATTCTGGCCGAGACCGAGATAGCTATGTGCTGATCCTGGATCATCTTGGGTGGAATTGGACCACATGGCCGTCATAATTGGGGGTTGAGCGGGAGAAGTGTGTGTGCGTATGTGTGTGGTTTGACGTGTGTGCATGCGGTGTGTGTGTGTGTGTGTGTGCGTGCGTGGTGTGTATGTGGGTGTCGGGGGGATGGAGGGTGCTCTCCGGTGCTTTGTCGCTGTGTCGCGGAGAGACGAGGCCCACACGATCGCTGACCTGCACAAAAACCTGCATACAGAATCTGCAGACAGAACTTGCTTCTGGAATCTGCAACTGAACTTGCACAGAGAACCTGCGACAGAACCTGCAGGCAGAAGCGGCCTCCTGTGCAGGTTTTGTTGCAGAGCAGTTGTTTTTGCGCGCGTTGCTGGATGAGATCCAACAGAAGAAAGGGTGACGCACGCTGCGCACGTGACCTGCCCCGCACTGCGCAGACTCAGAGGGAGGGAGCTCGGTTTGACAGCGCGGAAGACGCGCCCTTTGAAGCCTGATCCGGTTTTCCGCGTCGCCGGGCTCGCCGAGCTCGGCGGCGGGTCTGCGCGTCTCTGTGAACAGCGTCGGGGCGGCTGGTGACCTCAAGAGCAGGGCTCCCGCCGGCCACGTCTCGTTCTGCAGGGACCGACCCGACTTGGGAACCTGACCTGGGAACCGAGGGGCCGGTGCGCACGGTGCAGACCTTTGTCTGAAAGCTGAACCGCGCAAATGCATGTCCAGTGCAACAATTGCAAATTTCACACACAACACACACACACACACACACACACACACAATCTGCATTTTAAATCTGTGCACTGAGCGAGAAAAGCGTTCCCGAACTGAATTGAAAATGTCAGGACAAAGAGGTCTCGTGGATTGTCATTCTTGTTCATTCCACGACTCAAAACTCATATTCTTCTCTCACCCAATTCTGCCTCATTTGGCACGCACTGGGGAGAAGAGACAGAACCAGGTGTCGGAAGCTGCTGGCACCTTCTCTGCAGAATTCTGCCTGCTGGGGCAGATTGGATTTGTCTGATTCCTTCGGGCTTGAGTTCACAAAAGCAGCCGCTCATTCGCTGTCGCGTCTGACTTCTCAGCCTATCATGTTGATTTGGGAGAAACCTGCGCGGACTGCAAACATCACTGCTTTCAAAAAGGCTCCCGGACCAGCGTCCTGCAGGCGAACGGACGGACGGACAGACAGAAGAGAGGGGGCCCTGGGGGGTCGCAACCTCAAGCCCCCGAAAGAATCCCCCACTGCAGAATCAGTTTCTTCTTCTTTCTGACGTGAAACTGCACCCCTCCGGGGGGTCGGCTCCAGACCAAGCTCTGGATCAGGCCCTGGCACGCTGTCAGAAAACTGAAATGGACCCCAGACCCAAGGATCGGCAGTGTGCGTGCGCCTCGAGCACAAGGACATTTGAACTTTTGTGCCTCAACCAAAACTCTCGTCCGAACGTTCCTGGTGTGAAGCACAACCTCAGGGAGCTCAAAGTGCAAAGAGAACCAGAAGACGAGCAAATGCACTTCACGGTTCGCGGCCGGGGGGGGGGGTTAGGCCTCGGACCCCCCCCCCGGATCCACCACACACAAGCTACCATGGAACACGAACCTGCATGGTCCGTGCTGAGAGACCAGTCCATGGGACCAAGAGGCACGAGAACATGCGTGCAACAGAACAGGTTCTACACCGTTCCTGCAGTCCTCCTCCCTCTCTCTGCATCCCCCCGCCCCCTCAGTCCTCCCTCTCTCTGCATCCCCCCGCCCCCTCAGTCCTCCTCCCTCTCTCTGCATCTCCCCGCCCCCTGCAGTCCTCCTCCCTCTCTCTGCATCTCCCCGCTCCCTCAGTCCTCCCTCTCTCAGCATCCCCCCCCCCCCCCCCCCCCCCCGCCAGCCGGAGCGTGACCCGCCCCCCCCAGGCACACCGGAGGGGCAGGCGCGGCGGGCGGGGGCCGGCCGGGGCGGGG
>JAAUXT010064694.1_pt1 | contig 13951 bp, 11 predicted proteins | sample 7278171 | NCBI WGS metagenome assembly JAAUXT01 (sample SAMN14350112, study PRJNA611818) | marine sediment metagenome | isolation source: surface marine sediment (1.8m) | place: French Polynesia: Moorea | collected 2018-08 | reverse complement strand
CGCCCGGGACCCCAACAATCCCGCCGCCGCCATGTTCGCGGACCGCTCCTCCAAGCTGCCGCAGTTGCTGGAGGCCTGGGGCGTCGATGCCGTCACCGACAAGGTGATTACCGACGCCCGCTTCGCCCTCGAGGTGAGCACGGGCAGGGGGCGCCCGCCGGTGCGCCACCTGGCCATTCTGGGTGTGAACGGTGACGGGCTCGCCGGCGAGGACGTGGTGACCAGCACCCTGGATAGCATCAACTTCGCCACCACCGGCTACGTGCAAAAGCGTGAGGACGCCAACACCGAGTTGCTGCCCCTGCTCCAGTCGAGCCCTTACGCCATGCCCATGGAGGTCCAACGGGTGCAGTTCAGCCCCGATCCCGCGGGGTTGCAGGAGGGTTTCAAACCCACCGGCGAGCGCTACGCCCTGGCGGCCCGGGTGCAGGGCAAGGTGTCATCGGCGTTCCCCGACGGCCCCCCGGCGAGGACCCCGACGCGAGCCTGAAGGAGAAGCACCGGACGGAGTCCACCGATACCATCAATTTGATCGTGGTGGCCGACACCGATCTGCTGAGCGATCGGCTGTGGGTGCAGGTGCAGAACTTCTTCGGCCAACGCTTGGCCTCGACCTGGGCGAACAATGGCGATTTCGTCGCCAATGCCTTGGATAACCTGACCGGCAGCAGCGACCTGATCAGCATCCGCGGTCGCGCCACCTCCAGCCGTCCCTTCGACAGGGTGGAGACGCTCAAGGTCAGGGCCGAGGAAAAGTTCCGGGATACCGAGCAGCAACTCCAGCAGCGGCTGCAGGAAACGGAGCGCAAACTCAGTGAGCTCCAGGCCCAGCGCGACGACAACGAGAACCCGCTCATTCTCACCGCCGAGCAGCGCGCGGAGCTGGAGCAGTTTCAGCAGCAGAAGCTCGCCATCCGCAAGGAGCTGCGCCAGGTGCAGCGGGGTCTCGATGAGGACATCGAGCAGCTGGGTACCACCCTCAAGATCATCAACATCATTCTGGTACCCCTGTTGGTATCCGTGGGTGCGGCGGCCATCGCGATGCTGCGCCGCAAACGTCAACGGACGGCATTAGGAGCACGCGCATGAGCAACCGATTACTGCTGATCCTGGTGGTGGTGACGGCGGTGGCCGTCGCCGCGGCTTTCTGGGCGACCTCCGGACGCTCCCCCGGCCCAGCGCCGGCGGGCACGGACCGGAGCGCGCTGATTCCCGAGCTCGATAAGGCGGTCAACGACGTTACCACGGTGACGCTGATCAAGGCGACCGCCGAACCGGTGGCAACCCTGGTGCGGGGCGAACGAGGCTGGAGCATCGCGGAAAAAGATAACTACCCGGCCAATATCGGCAAGGTGCGGGAGTTATTGCTGGGCCTGGCCGATGCCCGCTTGCTGGAGAAAAAGACGGCCAAACCGGAACTTTACGGGCGCCTGGGCGTCCAGGACGTGAACAGCGAGGATGCCCCCGGGGTTCAGGTGAGCCTGGAGGGCCTGCCGCAACCGGCCGCCGTGATCATTGGTGACATGGGGACCGGCGGCACCTATGTCCGCCACCTCGACGAGGACCAGAGCTGGCTGATCAATACCCGGCTGACGCCGGCCCGGGAAACCGAGGAATGGCTCGACCCGGACCTGCTGGATATTCCCGCCGAGCGCATCCAGGCAATTGTCATCCGCCAGGCCGATGGCCAAACCCTGGAGCTCGTCAAGGAGAGCCGGGGCCAGAGCACATTCACGGTGCTCGACGTCCCCGCGGACCGAAAGCTCAAATCCGAGGGTGTCGCCGACTCCACGGGTGCTGCCCTCAGCGCCCTCGGGCTCGATGACGTCAAAGCCGTGACGACCCTGGACCCGGCCCAGCACACGGGTGCCACCGCCGAGTTCCGCACCTTCGAGGGGCTCGTCATCGCCGCCAAGACTTTCAGCGTGGATGACACCAACTACGTGCACTTCGCTGTCAGCGGTGACGAGGAGCAGGCATTGCGCTTCGCTGAAACGCCCGACACGCCCGACACGCCCGACACGCCTGAAACGCCCGACACGCCTGAAACGCTCGAAACGTCTGAAACGACTGCCGAGAAGGCCGAGGATGGCGAGTCCGATGAGGCCACGACCCGAACCGAGGCTCCCGGGACGGCGGATTTCGACCCCACCCGGCAGCAGGCCGAGGCGTTGAACACCCGTTTGCAGGGGTGGGTCTTCGTGATTCCCGCCTATAAATATGACCTCATGACCGAGCGCATGGAGGATCTGCTGGAGCCCGTCGCGGCGGCCGAACCCGATGATGCGCCGCCGGCGCCGGAGTCCGGTGACGACACCTCCGCCGTGCCGCCGGCGCCGGAGTCCGGTGACGCAGCGCCTGTGATGCCGCCAGCAGCGGAGGCGAGTGAAGACGCGCCAGCGGCGCCCACAACCGCTCCCGGAGTGGACACCGGGGCGGATACAACGGCTAAGCCACCGGCGGAGGAGCCCCGGTAGCGTTCCCGATCAACCCCGCAACAGTCGCTGCTCGGCGTGGGCCAGCTGCTCCGGCCGGCCCGCCAACACCAGCACGTCACCGGCCTTGAGCACGAAATCCGGATTTGGCCGGTTGCGTTCCCGGAGGCCCTGGCGGCGCACGGCCGTGACTTCGATGCCCCTCTCCTCGAGGCCCAGCGCCTCCAGGGGATAGCCTATGGCATGGGCACCGGCCGGCAGCAATACACTGCGCAGCCGGGCGCGGTCACGCGCCGCTTCCCGCTGCCGCTCGGCTTCGGCCCGGCGGAAGAAAATCCGCAGCCGGCGGTAGCGATCACCGCGCACCGCCTGCACCCGTCCCACCACCTCTTGCATGGGCACCTCCAGCATCGACAGCAGCTGCACCGCCAGCATCAGGCTCGCCTCCAGCGTTTCGGGTACCACCTCCGTCGCCCCGGCATCCAGGAGCGTTTCCAGCCCGGTCTCATCATGGGCCCGCACCAGGATGGGTAGATCCGTGCGCAACGCCCGGGCGGCGCGCAGGATGCGCAGCGCGGCGCGCTCGTCGTTGAAACTGATCACCAGGGCCTTGGCCCGCTCGACGCCCGCCGCCTCCAGAATCTCGCGATGGGTGGCATCGCCGTAGAACACCAGCTCACCGGCCTCCCAGGCATCCCTGACCCGGGCCGGCTCCAGGTCGAGGGCCGCATAGCCAAACCCCGCATCCCGTAGAAAGCTCGCCATGTTCTGGCCAATCCTGCCAAACCCGCAGATAATGACGTGGCCTCGGGAAGCCCGCAGCGCCTTGGCAATCTGGTGCTTGCCCCGGGAGGACTCATCCAGCGCCGACTGGGCGGAAATTTGCTTGGCCAGCATGCCGTTATAGCGAATCAGCAGGGGGGCCACTGCCATGGACACCACCAACGCCGTGAGAATCGGCTGGCTGGCCTGCACGCTCAAGAGCCCATAGCCGATGGCCAACGCCAGCAGCGCAAAGCCGAACTCGCCGCCATGGGCCAGCACCACGCCCGTACGCAGATTGACCTGGGTATCGTACCCCGCCACATGGGTGAGCAGCAGGATCAAAATCCCCTTACCGAACACCAACCCCAACACCAGCAGGGTGATCCACGGCCACTGGGCAGGCAGCAACGCTGGATCGAGCTGCATACCGACTGTGACAAAGAACAACCCCAGCAAGACATCCCGGAAGGGACGGATATCGGTCTCGATCTGGTGACGAAACTCGGTCTCGCTCAACATCATGCCGGCGAGAAACGCCCCCAGCGCCAGCGACAGCCCCAGCAGACTGGTAATCCAGGCGGCGGCGAGGGATACCAACAGCACGGTGAGGGTAAACAATTCCGGCGAGCGCGAGGCCGCTACCTCGTAGAACAGGGGCCGCAGCACCCGGCGTCCGAACACCAACATGACCAGAAAAGCGGCCATGCCCTTGAGCAGGGCGAAAATCAGGGGCAGCGCCACCGCCTGCTCACCGATGCCGCCCGCCAGAATGGGAATCATCACCAGAAACGGCACCGCCGCGAGATCCTGAAACAGCAGGATTCCGAGCGCCAGGCGCCCATGCACGGCCGTCAACTCCAGCTGATCGGTGAGCTGTTTGACGACGATGGCCGTGGACGACATGGACAAAGCCCCGCCCACGATGACCGCGGCCGGCCAGGAAATGCCCAGCAACCAGGCGATGATTCCCCCGGAGATCGTGCCGATCAGCACCTGGGTTCCTCCGAGTCCCAGCAGTGTCTTGCGCATGGCCAGGAATTGGGGTATCGAGAATTCCAGCCCGATGGTAAAGAGCAGAAATACCACCCCGATTTCGGCCACCGAGCGCGTGGCTTCGCTGTTTTCCAGCCAGCCGAGGGCATTGGGACCTGCAGCCAGCCCTACGAACAAATAGCCCAGGATCGGGGGGAGATTAAGCCGGCGAAATACCGCCACAACCACCACCGCGACGACGAGCAGTGTCAAGATATCTTGCAGTCCGCTGTGTTCCATGGAAGCAAACCTGATTCTCGTGAATAGCCCGAGCCCCACCTCGGGGCCTCAGACGGCAATCGTACCATTCCTATTGAAACAACTCTGGGTGACACTGTCATTGACAATCATCAACCCTCACCCTCGGGCGGACCGACACCGGGATCCGTGCTCGAATTTGACGCCAATCATTGTCTAATCCCGCGAGCAGTCTATGCTTTTAGTAGGTAAAATCGATCAATGCTTAGACGAAACCTAGATAAGGAGGATGCCATGAATCCCACTTTGTCCGAGCACCAAGTCAACCAACTCAGGGAGCTGTTGGCCCGGCGCTACGATGACCTGCGCGAGGAAGTCCGTCAAGAGTTGCTGAATTCCGACAACGAGCAATACATTCGCCTGACCAGTGGGGTCAACGATCCGGCAGACGACTCCGTCGCCGATCTGTTGGCTGACCTCGATCTGGCTATGATTGATCGCCACATCAACGAAATCCGGGAGATCGAGGCGGCGCTGCTGCGGATCGCCAAGGGCACCTATGGTATCTGCAGTGACGATGAAGAGCCCATCGAGTATGCCCGTTTGAGCGTGAATCCCACCGCCCGGCGCTGCTTTCAATGTCAGAGCCGGTACGAAGGGTCCCACGCCTATCTCAATCATGCAACCCTGTGACGGTACCGAAGCCCGGGACGGAACCGCCCACGGCCTCCAGCAGCGCAACGCAGAGGTTATGGGATCAACACCACGGGTACATCGATTCTTTCCAGCAGGGCATTGACCGCGGCATCCGCCAGCACCCCCGGGTCCCGCGGCAGCAGCAACAGGCTGCAGCGCTGTGAGCGCAGCGCCCGTAGTATGGGCGTGGCATCGGCAGCGGGAATCACGATGAAGCGCACCCCCGCCTGCACCGCCCCCAGTGCGCTCCGGGCCCACGTACGCAGCCCCCGGGCCCCGTCCCGGGAACCTTCCAGGGGCAGCAGAACGCATAACTCCCGGTTCTCCGCTTGGCTCAACTCCCGAGCCAACTTCAGCGCCCGCTCGGCGCAGTCCGAACCGGTACATAACACCCACAGCGGCTCCGGCTGCGTAACCCGGCGCCGGGGTTCGTGCCAGCCCCGGACCGGGCGGCGCAGGGATCGATCGGTGAAATCCGCCGCCCCACCGGCACGGCCCAGGAACACCACATCCATGGCCGCGGCCGCCGCCAGGGCCTCGCCCACGTAGTGGCCCTGAACCACCCGCAGAGAAACCCGCAACTGCCGCCTCACCGCCGCCTGGTACAGAGCATGGCGGACCTGCTCCTCCCGCGCCCTCAGGGCTCGTTGTAACCGCGGACTGTCGAGCTGACGCGGACTTGCCGATATCCGATCCACCTCCCGGGCAAAGGGCAGACCCGCGCAGCGCACCAGGTTGACGTCCTCGATCAATACGGCGACCAGCTCGGCACGACAGCGCGCAGCCCAGCCGGCGGCCACCTCCAACTCGCTCAAACCCCGCAGCGACGCATCCAGAGCGACCAGTATACGGCCGAACGCAGCGGCCTCGGAGAGCTCATTCATGATATCTCGTCCTGACCCTTGGATTCACTGGCAAAACGCTGGCGCAGCCGCAGCAGCTCGAGCAGCCGCTGTTCGACGCGCCCATTGACGGTCTCCCGGGGATAGGCGCCCGTCGAGTCCGGGCACCCGGCCACCACGCCTGTCAACAGCTCCAGGGCCTGATCCACGGTACTGACCGCGTACACCGCGAACCGCCCTGCCCTCGCGGCGGCCACCACATCGTGGCGCAGCATCAGGTGTTTCACATTGCTGGCGGGAATCAGCACCCCCTGATCGCCCGTCAGCCCCCGGGCTTGGCAGATATCGAAAAACCCCTCGATCTTGAAATTAACGCCGCCGATCGCCTGGACCTCGCCCCGTTGATTGACCGATCCGGTGACCGCCAGCGACTGTCGCAGGGGTAGCTCGGCCAGCGCCGAGAGCAGCGCGCACAGTTCCGCCACCGACGCGCTATCGCCCTCCACTTTGCCATAGGACTGTTCGAACACCAGGCTCGCGGAGACCGACAGGGGTCTGTCCTTGGCATACCGCGCGGCCAGGAAATGGGACAGAATCAGCACGCCCTTGGAGTGAATGGCACCGCCCAGTTCGGTCTCCCGCTCGATATCGATCACTCGACCTTCGCCGAAGCGCGCCGTTGCGGTGATGCGGGAGGGTTGCCCGAAGGCGAAATCGCCCAGTTGCAACACCGACAGCCCATTGACCTGGCCGACCTGCTCGCCGCTGGTATCGATAGCGATCGTACCCCGGCGAATGTCCTCGTAGATCCGCTCCCGGATCCGGTCCGAGCGCCGGATGCGCTGCTCCACGGTCCGTTCCACGTCCGCCCGGGTCACCACCGGGCGTTGCTCCTCCGCCGCCCAGTGATCCGCCTCCCGCAAGAGATCGGCGATACCGCGCAGATGGGTGGACAGTTTCTCCGCATCGCCTGCGATGCGGGCACTTTCCTCGATCGTGCGAGCCACCGCCGCGGGCTCCAGGGGGCGCAGCTCGGCGCCCCGCGCCAGGGTTGCGAATAGGCGGGCGTACAGCCGATCGGCCTCTCGATCCCGCGCCATGATCTCGTCAAAGTCCGCCGCCACCTTGAACAGATCCGCGAAATCGGGATCCAGCCGATGCACCAGGTAATACAGTATCCGCTCGCCCGTGAGCACCACTTTGACATCCAGGGGAATCGGCTCCGGTTCCAGCGACACGGTACTGATCAGGCTGAACGTGCGTTCCAGGGATTCGATCCGAATCTCCCGGGATCGCAGCGCCCGCTTCAGGCTGTCCCAGGCGAAGGGCTGCAGCAGCAGCTCGCGCACATCCAGGATCAAATAGCCGCCGTTGGCCCGATGCAGGGCACCGGCCTTGATCAGGGTGAAATCCGTGACCAGGGTTCCCATCTGAGCCTGGTACTCGGCGCGCCCGATCAGGTTGTGATGGCTGGGCAGATCCTCGTGGACCACCGGCGCGGCCGTCTGGGCGCCGTTGTCCACCAGCACGTTGACCTGATAACGCCGATGCGGTGGTGGCTGGGGAATCAGCCCCGCCAGCCCACCCGGGCCCTCCTGCTGCTGCTCCCGGAATTCATCCACGTGTTCGATGATGTCCTGGCGCACCGCCTCCAGGTGATCGCCCACCCGGGGCAGGTCCCGGTACCGCTCCCTGAGCGAGGCAATCAGATGATTCACCGCAAGCTCGGCCACCTCGCGATTCAGGGCCTTGATCTTTTCCCGGGTCTCCTTACCCCAGAGGGGAAACTGGTGCATGAGTTTCTGCAGTTGCTCCTGCAGCCCCATCACATTCTGCTCGATCCGTTCCCGCTCCAGCTGGGGCAGCTTCTCGAACTGATCCGGCTGCAACACCTCGTCGTCAGCGCCAATGGGGCCGAAGGCAAAACCCGTCGGCGTGCGCAGAAACGCCACCCGCCGCTCCGTGGCTTCGCGCTTGAGCGCCTCCAGAGCATTGCTCTGGCGTTCTTTGAACTCCTGCTCCAGCTCCTCGACCCGGGAACGGTAGTCCTCGCCCTCGAAGGCCGCCGGCACGGCCGAACCGAGCTCGTCCACCAGCTGCGCCATATCCTGCTGCAGCGTCCTGCCCCGGCCCGGTGGCAACTCCAGGGCCCTGGGTTTGTGGGCGTGCTCGAAGTTGTGCACATAACACCAATCGGCGGGTGCTGCGCGCGCGGCCGCCTCCCGGGCCAACAGCTCGCGCACCGCGGTGAATTTGCCCAGGCCCGGGGGGCCCAGGGCAAACACGTTGAACCCATCGCCCCGCATGCGGATACCGAATTGGACCGCATCCAGGGCCCGGGCCTGGCCGATCACCACGTCGATATCCTCCACCTCGGCCGTGGTGGCGAAGGCAAACTGCGTGGGATCACAGGGGGTATACAGACGCTCCGGCGGTAGAGCCTCGATGCTCATGGTTGCAATGCCTCCCGTCGCCGGCCTCAGTCCGCCGCCAATAACCAGTCGCGGACCAGGGTAATCTGCTCATCGGCCATCAGCGCCGGCGCATGGCCGATGCCCTCCAGTTCCACCAGGCGCATGGCGGGTTTTCGGCGCTGCATCTCCTGGGCGGTAGCGGCGGTGAGCACGTCGGATTCCATGCCCCGCAGCACCAGCACCGGGCAGCGGACTCCGTCCCACAGGGGCCACAGGTTGACCTCCTCGAGGGGCTCCTTTTTTAGAATCCAGTCGATGTTCGGATCGTAGGCCAGGGCAATGTCCCCCTGTTCGGTCCGACGGGTGTAGTAGCGGACGACGTGACGCCAGTGCTCGTCGCTGAGCGGGCCGAAGGAGGCGTTGATCTCGCGGATATAGCGCTCGGCTTCATCCAGGCTCCGGAAGCGGGGGTCCGCCCCTACGTATTCGGCGATGCGGTTGATGGCGGCGATGGAAATGACCGGTCCCACGTCGTTCATGACCAGACGGCGGATGGGGGAGTTGGGCATGAACGCCAGCATCATGCCGATGAGCCCCCCCATGGATGTCCCCACCCAGTCGATCTGCTCGACGCCCAGTTTCGCGATCAGCGCCGCGACATGGGCACAGTAGTGAGGATAGTCGTAATCTTCCTTGACCGCCAGCCAATCGCTGCTACCACGCCCGAGCATGGTGGGACAGACCACCCGATAGTCCGCCGCCAACGCCGCGGCCAGGAAATCGAAATCGCGGGCGTTGCGGGTCATCCCATGGACACAGAGCAATACCTTGTTACTGCCGGGATCCCCCCAGTCGGTGTAACTCAGGCGTTGGAAACCATGGGGGGTCAGGACGGGAAAACTCGACTGCTGCATGATGGCACACTCTCCAAAAGCATACGGAAAAACGACAATGGACGCATCGACGCCACCCGGGCAAGGGAGCAAATCCCCTGTTCTCGGATTGTGCCGGTGCGCAGGCTGGTATACGGTAGCGCCCATAGTAAACCGATATGGAAAACTTCGAAATATGAAAACGCCAGCCGATGAGCAACGGATTGCGGCCATCCACAAAGAGCTGGGCATTCCGCCGCGGTTCGCCCACGAACGTGCCCTCAGCCTGCACCTGGAGCCGGCGCGGCTCGTCAGTATCGGTCCGGACCTGTTCGGCAGACCCCAACGGCTCACCCCAGTGGCCGCCGCCCGCTGGCACGCGCTACGGCAAGCCGCCCGGGCCGAGGGCATCGAATTATGGGTCGTGTCGGCCTTCCGCAGCATTGACTATCAGTACGAGCTGATTCGCCGCAAACTGGAGCAGGGGCAGGATATTACGCAGATTCTCGCGGTCAACGCCCCGCCCGGTTACAGCGAGCATCACAGCGGGCGGGCCCTGGATCTGACAACGCCGGGATGCCCTCCCCTTACCGAAGAATTCGAGGACACACCGGCCTTTGCCTGGCTCGTTCGTCGGGCCGATGAGTTCGATTTCCTGCTGACGTACCCCAGGGAGAATGCCCAGGGGTTTATCTATGAACCCTGGCATTGGGCACTGCGGGAGCACGGGGATACAAAAGGCTGAACAGATAGGTCAATTTGAACTAATATTAATAGACAAACAATCTAAGAGACGGCGGCAAATTATATGGACAAATTATGAACTAATATTGTACATTCAAAAAATATTTTAGAAATCACTTTGTGACCACCATTCGAAACACCTCTTGGAGTAGCCTTCAGATGATCACCATGAATCGAGCTGAGCAGTGCCTGCAAGGAGTTAGCGTGTTTCTTTCGGGAGTGATGGGCTTCATTATATTGAGCCTGATTTGTTCAAATATTGTCCAGGCAAGAGAGGGCGTAAGGACATCTGTACAGCATGACAACGGACGTTTCACGATTGAATCGAATATGGTGATTCAGTTGCCGGAGGAGGATGTAAGAGCCATCCTGATGGATTTCAACAACCTGCCGCGGATCAATTCGGATATTCGCACGGTGACACTGCTATCCCGGCATGGACAGACGCCCGTACGGATGCGGATCAATTCAGAGGTTTGCGCACTGCTCATGTGCATGGACTATACCTGGGTGCAGTCCGTCAGGGTGCTACCGTCGGGTGATATTGTTACTCATTTCGATCCAACGCTGAGTGATTTTCGGGAAGGTTGGGTACGCTACCGGCTGATCCCCGAAGGATACAACACGCGGCTCATCATGAATGCGGTTTTGGTGCCGGATTTCTGGTTTCCACCACTCATCGGGCCCATGATCATCAAGAGTAAGCTTCGGGATGAAGCCCTGGAAACGGCGCTCGGCATCGAAAGACTACAGTCCTATGCGGCTCATCTCAACGGAGACAATCGGCGCCGTTTTGCCCTGCATGCGCGCACCCCATAGGCAAGTCCTGCCCCGGGAAGTCATCCCGCAGTGAAACCGTGAAACTCACGGGCGCCGGCGCGGCGATTCTGCTGATGTTAGCGGGCTGCGCTAACCTGCGGTCGCCTCCATCGGCTTTTCTGACGGATCGAGTTACCGGTTGCCGTATCCAGAATCCTTACATTAACAGCTCCGACGAGGCACGTGAAGTCGAGTGGAGCGGCCGGTGTTACGAGGGCATTGCCGAGGGCAGAGGCACTTTGACATACTTCAACGAATTTGGAGTGCAAACGGCATTTTACCGGACTTGTATCGATTCGGCGAATTACAGTTGTCCCCGAGGTGGGATGGTACGGTAGTTTTCCACGACCGAGGCGACACCTTCCGGCATCACCTCGGGGCGTATTCGTATTGATCATAATACTCAAGCGGCCTGCGCCCGGGGCGTGCGCTCCAATACCTCGAGAGCATCGTGGCGCACATGGTTCAGACGCATCTCGTCGCGCAACATCTGCTCGGTCACGATGCTCTGGTCCATGCACTCGCGCAACAGGCCGAAGAAGAAGGCCTCCTGGTTGGGGTCCGGATGGCGGGCATATTTCCCCAGAAACGCGTATTCACCAAACAACTGGCGCCGCGCTCGCATCAGCCAAGCCACCGGCGGGAACAGACGAAACTTCTCCGCCGGCCGCCAGTCCACGGGTAACCCCGTCTTCCAGGGCTGGGTGCGCCGGCGGGTGTTGTGAAGCATCCGGGTCTTGAGCGTCAACTTGTCGAAGTCATTCCACTCCTTCTCCAGCACACCGATGCTGTTCCGTGGCTCGTTCCGCAAACCGATCCAGTCCATGTAATCGAGGGTAAACTCGAACATCCGATTGAACTGCTCCTCGAGCCGCCAATCGGTCAATTGGGCACAATCCAGCAGCATGACACTGCTGGCCCAGCACTTATCGATAAAGCCCTTGGGCCCGGAGCGCCAGCGGGCCAGAATCGCCTTACCCTGCATATCCCGAGACAGCAGATCCCAGACATCGCCCACGGCAAATACATCCGGGTCGATGACCACGGCCCGGCCCTGGTAGCCCATCAGCTCCGGCGGCATGAACCGCAGCGGGGTGAACGATTGCAGATCGTCGTTGAGCCAGACGCGCTTGACGCGGTCGCGCAGATAGGTCTGGCCTTCCCGGGCCTGGAAAAAAGGGTAATCTCGGGTGTTCATGATGCGGACGTCGAATTTGTCCGCATGGGCGGAATTGCGCTTCAGGGCGTATTCCGCCACCAATGCCCCGACGATCTGTTTGGGGTTGGTTTGGATAAATACGGTGGGTTTCATCGCCTGACTCCTCTCCACGGATTTAAGCTCTATTCGAAATCTAGTGATGGCGTTGCGCTACGGCGCGGTCTGCCGCCGGGTGCGAAGCTTTGGCGGGCAAAGGCGTTTGCTCCAGCACCCGCAGGGCATCATGGCGCACATGGTTGTGGCGCATCTCCTCGCGCAGCAGTTGCTCGGTGACCGTGCCATTGTCGAGACACTCGCGCAGAAGACCGAAGAAAAACCGCTCTTGGTTCGGATCCGGATGCGGCTTGTAACGGCCCAGCAGCGCATACTCGCCCAACAGCCGACGGCGGGCCTTGTGGGCCCAGCCCTTGGGCGGAAACCAACGGAATTTCTCCGCCGGCCTGAAATCCACGGGAAGTCCGGTTTTCCAGGGCTGGGTCTGGCGCTTGGTGTTGTGGACCATCCGGGTCTGCCGGGTGAGGGTATCGAAATCGTTCCACTCCGGCTCCAGCAGCCCAATGGAGCCCTGGGGCTCCAGGGCAAGCGTAATCCAATCCCGGTAATCCCGCTGGAACGTGAACATTTCCTCGAACTGCCGTTCGCAGCGCCAATGGGTCAGTTGCGCACAATCGAGCAGCATGACGCTGGTTGCCCAACCCTTCTTGCCCGGGCGCCGGCGACACATGATGGCCTTGCCCTGCATGTCCCGCGACAATAGATCCCAGACATCGGCAATGGCAAACACATCGGGGTCGATCACCACCGCCCGCCCCCGGTAACCCATCAGCTCCGGCGCCATGAATCGCTGCGGCGTGAACGACTGCAGGTCGTCATTGAGCCAGGGTCGCTTGTCACCGCCGCGCAGAAACAGCCGCCCCTCGTGGGCCTGGAAAAAGGGATAATCCGCGGTGTTCAGAATCCGCACCTGGAACTTGTCCCCATGGGCGGAGTTACGCCACAGCGCATGCTCCGCCACCAGGGCCCCCACCCATTGCTTGGGGTTGGTATGAATGAAGACGCAATGATCCACGAGTCAATTCCTCCTAATCAATCAATTTCTCCTACTGGAATCCGCGCTCCAGCAAAATCGTGTGTAGGCTGCCCCACCGTAACCGGCCCAACCCCGGCCGCTAGGCATTGACCGCCTTGCGAAGCTCGACCACACGGCCATAGCCATAGGAGGCGTGCAAACCGGAGTCCAGCAGATGATCGATCGCAGCAATCTGATCATCGTCGAAGTAATCTCGATAGCCCCCCACTTTTCCGCGCCGGACCTTGTAGGCGTCCGGATTGTTGCGATCGCCGGGCAGCACGCGCCCACCGCCGAGCCAGAACACCTTATTCTGTTCCAGCTTCTTCATGTTGTCGTAGGAGGCGAATTCCACTGCCGCCTTGATCTCGTCGTCCGAACCCGGGGTTCCGATGAAATCCAGAACTCGCCGTAACACCCGACGTGGATTCGCGTGCATGTCTTCATAGTGCACGACCAGAAGTTCTTCGACACGCGGCGCCTCCTGCCGCCAGAGGTTCATATAGTCGATAATCCCGGGAAGACCGGCACCCGGGTCCATGACGAAGTCGTAAAGGGATGCCTCCTCGCCATGGACCGGGTAGCCGTTGAGTAACTTCTCACTCGGACGCATGCGATATTTCCATTGGAAGAACCGGGAAACCGCCACGTCACGGGGGTCCCGCACCAAAAGCACCACCTTCTTGTCGTAAAAATCCGCCTTCGAATCCCCGTTGTCGGTGTAGTCCCTGATGTAGTTATCATGGGTGAAAAAAAGCTCGGGTATGCCGCGGTCCTTGCGATGCAGGTTGTCGAAACCCGGGAGGTGGCGCTCGGACAAACGGTATTTCACCTGATAAAATCGGG
>JAAUXT010079861.1_pt1 | contig 13952 bp, 18 predicted proteins | sample 7278171 | NCBI WGS metagenome assembly JAAUXT01 (sample SAMN14350112, study PRJNA611818) | marine sediment metagenome | isolation source: surface marine sediment (1.8m) | place: French Polynesia: Moorea | collected 2018-08 | reverse complement strand
CCCCGCGGCCCCCCCCCCGCCCCCGCCCCGGCCGCCCCCGCCGCCCCCCTCCCCCCCCGCGCCCGCCCGGGGCCGCCGCGGGCCCAGGAGTGGCGGCAGGGCTGAGCCAAGGGAGGTGGGAAGGCCCGGGTCAGTGGAGGAGGGGGGTCTGGAGCAGGGGGGAGAGGGGCTGGGGCATGGGAGGGGGAGGTACCAGGCCAGGGGGAGGAGGGGGAGGGGCTGGGCTAGTTAGGCAGGGCTTGGGGAAGGGTCATGACCAGGGAGCACGGAGGGCCTATGGAGGGCAATAAGGACATGGGAAGGCCGTGGCAGTCGCCAGGAAAGGCTGGAGTGGCGGGAAGCTGGCCACACGCACGAGAGGGTCAAGGAAACACACCGGAAGCACTGACTTCAACGTGGTTCAGTAGAGAGTTTTCGATGCAACACGTCCACGCGGAGGTCTGATGCCACATTTTTACGTGGCAACTCACATTGCCACGTGTATGTCATTTCTGTGGTTGTTTCAGGAGAAAACTGGCCAATAAAGTCAACTTTTTTTGGCACAAATTCCAAAATTGACTCTTTCTTCAAATACATGGCAAATCTCAGAACAAACCTTGGTGTCAAACATGACAAAAATTGAATTTTAAAAGGTCTATCCCCACGTTTTTTGGGATGTTTTTTGGCATGTGAAATGGGGCCGGACGTGTGTTTAACCCATCACATATGGTGCGGCGTTTTGAATCGAAAACTCTCTAGTGATGAATGTCATCACAGCGTGGGGCACGGTGGAGCGAATCGTGAGCTTTCTTGAAACAGGCCTCTGGATCCCACGTAGATTTCAGAATCTGGATGGTTTTGGAATCATAATTGATCTGTGAATGTACAATCCAGTTTTTGAATGAGGTGGGAGAGGGGCAAGTATGTGTGGTAAAAATAGCTGATGCCAATTTGTTTTGGACTCAAATGGAGAAAAGCGATTGGACTGTTTTGGCGGGAGATCTGTTTTGGCGGGAGATCTATGGCGGTAATCCCTGCCCCGAATTCCCGCGCGCGGGAAAATGAAGAGAAATGACGTCATTAGAGATGCAAATTGGTCCAAATTCGCGCCATGAATTCAGGCCGTGTCTACCGCAGGTCTTTAATTTATCCACCGCTAGGGAGAGGCGGGCGATCCTGTGGAGCGGGAGGCCCTCTAGCGGATCCAGAGTTGTGATCAGTGAGGACTCAAGGCACGCGTGGGTCACCGCGTACAATCGTAGTCTCGTTTTGAACCAAAAGCTCAAAGTTGCTATGGTAAAACTGGACTTTGGTGAAAAGGCCCTTTGAGCCCCCACCCCTTCCCCCCCCCCAAAAAAATAACAAACAGACTGAGGAAACCAAGAGATTTGTCATACAAGTGTTTTCCTTTCCTGAACCAAGCCTCGCGGATGCAGGTTCGGCGTGGGTGTAACGCTCGCCAGGGCTGTTGCCGCAGCAAGCGAGCAGATCGCTTGGTTCGCAAAAGTCAGAGGCTCAGGACAAGCAAACCTTTGCGTTTTTACATGTTTGACCACCCTTTGGCATCTGACCCATCTGACCAAGTTGTGTAACATCCAAATGTTGCAGTAGCTTCTCAACACTCTCAGAGCCCTGGTTTCTGGACCCTTGTCAAGTGAGGAAAGGTTCTCATTTCCTTCGTCTCCCATCTCAACACCTGCTGGACGGAGGTGCAACAGAAGTTCGATTTTGGACAGAAGGTCAAGATGGGCCACTTTCCCCCAGTACACCTGCTTCTCCGGACGCGTAGTGTTTCCACCAGGGTCATTCAGGTTCCCACAATGGCACGTGCTCAGAAAGGTCTGAGGGGGTTCCAGGGTTGAGGGGGGGCGGTGGCGGGGGACCCACCCATGGTCCCGACCCCAGCAGCTCTTGTCGCATGCAGACGTGTCGCAGAAAGTTCTGGTGTTTGTGATTGATGCAGCGCGTTGCACTGATACCATCATTCAAAGGAAGAACCATGTTCATACAAAAGGTGGGTGTCTGAAGAAAGTCAAGCATTTGTGCCCACAGTGGACCCAGGGTTGGGTCCTGTGGGGCCACGGGTGGTGTTCCCCTGTCATCCCTTCCCATGCCTGTCTCATATCGGTGTGTACAGGACAGGAAGCCCTACCATTCACAACCCTGAAGAGGCAGGTCCTCGAAAGGAAATTGACGGCCTTGGCCAAAAGTTACCGAAATTCACCAGCATCAACTTTCCTCATAGCCACAGGGGAAAGCTTGAAATTTTTTTCGCACCTGTGCAAGTTTCAACGACAGAGATCAGTCACAGATTCTTCAACTGTTATGTGCATTCTGCCATTGTCCACTTCCCAGCCTCCCTGCCGCCGTCTGGTCCCATCTCCATCTGGTGGTCGCTTCAGACACTACCTCCAGCACCGCCGGGGCCCTGGTCATCATCGGCGGCGGCGGCGGCGTCCATAACGCACCGTCGCGTCTACGTATTGCGACAAATAAGCGCGTGTACAAATAAACATACATCTGTCGCCTGAGTGCGCAATATTCAGCGCTGACCGAGTCCGCAGACGCTCTCAACACGCATGCGCGCGCGTGCGTCGTTTTTGACGTCATTTTGGGTTGTTTTCCAAACTTTGCGCTTGCGGCAACACAAAATCTGGCACATTCTCCACTTTTGGTCAGTGGGTGGGTAAGTCGTGTGAGTGGGTGGAGGGTGGGGTGGGGTTGAGGGGCGGGGTGAAGGTCAATTCCCACCCTTGGCCCCGAGAACGAAAGGGTGGAGGTCAAATTTGTTCAGAGGTCAGGGATCAGGTCCAAGGGACCCTCTGAGTGTCCCAAGGATACAACTTTGGTTTGGCTTGGGATGTTTTCCTATTGTTTTGGTGAAGACAAAAGAAACGTGATCCGCGGGTAAAGTTTTGAGAGCCTCTTGAAATATGGAGATGGAGAGTTTGGCGGGAATTGATGGATGTTGTCCCCTCCATCACGGTGCAACACTTAGATGGGACAGATAGCAATAATATGCTCCTCCCGCTGCTGCTGCTTCAGGGCGCTGTGGAAACAACGTGTCCACGTGATGTTGCTTAGAGACGCCACTCTGGTTCTCCTGGAAAAGAACCGTGCGTCCTGTAACCAGCCAGAAACTAAAGCACAACCTTGTTTGCATGCTGTTGCAAAATGTTTTTCTCTTTGTGTGCGTATTGCTCTTCTTGAAGTGAGGGTTGGTCCAACGGCCAGAATCAGAATCTGAATCTGGTCAGGACCCCCCACTGCTCCTGTTCCCATCCTGAGACCGCTGTAGGTTCTGGGGGTCAGGTTTACGCTGGACGCGTCAAGTACAGTGTACTCCTCACGTTGAACCAATGCATGGGTGCAATGTTGACAGGAAGACATCGCTCACCCCTCGGCCACACTCCGTGCACCAGCGCACACGCACACCAAGGTCACAGAAAACCACATTGGGTTTCACCCATGCGAAGGGGTGTGGGAATAGGGTGTTCATAGATAGGTTCATATATACTGATGTACTTACTCACCATGATCACAGATGGGTTCCAACCCTAAATGTGTGCTAGCGCAAGGTGATGCGCTGATGAACGCGTTGTGAATTGGGGGTCGTGTGGAACGCACCACGAGTGCATCACACTGCAAGCGACACGGTCCACAGAAAGAGGCAGAGTTCAGTAGAGTTGGTCCCAGATACCTGCAAACCATACATGACCTCTCCATTTCGACAACTCAAGTGGGACTTGTCAGTCAGCATCTGCACAAGGCCACGCCCAAACATTAGGCCGACCGGCCTGGCGTGATTTGCACCTGATGCCACTTTGTTTGAAGTCAACAGCGCCAGACAAGAGTGAATTGGGGCAGTACTTATTTCAAACTACTGCACACTGATTAAATTACTTCTTCTTACCTTATCCTTGACCAAGAAGAAATTTACAGATCAAATATGAAAACAATTGAGCACCATTTTCTTGGAGAAACTGCTGTCACACAAGATGATGCTTGTAGTGCTCCCCGCTTGACCGGAACGGGCGCAAATCACGAAAAACCTTCCGGATTCCCCAGACCCGTCTGATTGCAAGAGCAGAATCTTCGCGTTTGGTCAACAAAACTGAACCCAGTGGACGAAGGTTCCCAAACCTGAGATTTCTGTTGGTTGAGAAATCCAGACATCTCGGAAATCTGGCGCCTCAAATTGTCGTGACTTCTCCGAGGAAGGACCAAGGTCCCAGTTTGGGAAAGATCAGGTGATCAGTCTCCTTCTGGGTCGAATTCCCCCCAACCGCAGTCCAAGGCAAAGGCACGTCCAAAGCCGATTCTGTTTGGTACAGGTCAGTCCTATCCTTGTTCCTCCCTGGACTCGGTTACAGACCCAAGGGACTGGAGGCGGGGGGGGCACGCCGGTTTCGTTGAAATTAGACACAAAATGCAAAAATACCACGTGCTTTCGAGACCTTTTCCTCCAAGGGCGGGTGTGTGTGTGTGTGTGTGTGTGTGGGGGGGGGGGGTTGGAGTAAGTACCCTCGGCCCCAGCACCCCACTGAGCCTTGACCTTCCCACGGATCCGCCTCGGGCTTCGCGTCGTCTTTGTGATGGAATCGCGGACTGCACGGAAGTGTACATTGATCGCCCATCCACGAGCAGAAGAACATCAGTAACAATCCAGGCCCGTTCATTCGTGAACGTGCTTCACACTGAATGCGTGCGGCCTGGATTCGGTTCCTGCACATGTCAGTGGATACGAAAACGATTTCTGATGCAGCCAGCATGAAAGCCTCACTGCAATGGCTCACAAGGATCACATGACCAGTTTTAAAACAGCCTGCACCCCAATCCCATCGAGGCACCATATGCACAGAAAGGCGGACACTTGGACAAACACAAGTCCAGGGGCGGATCCAGAAACTGGTCATTAAGCCAGACAACTTCCCTTTGATGGGATTTGAACCTCAGCAAGAATATGTGCCGCACTCCAATATCAAAATGGGTGCACAAACGCCTTTGAAGGTCGCAGCCCTGGGCCCCAGGGGCCGTGCATCCCTGGATCCTGCCCTGAATCCCGTGTCTTTCTGTCAGCACCTCCCACAGCAGAGGCTCAGACTTGACTCCCCGGATCCACAGGATTAGTCTGTCCCCTGGATATTCAGACCCAAGGGCAGAAAACCACAGTGCCAATCAGAAGCAGGTTATGGATTTGGTCCGGAACATAGGACCCCCCGAGGTGCGCCACTGAAATTTGTTGTGGAGGATACTTGGCTTTTGTGCACAGTTCACGTAGCACTCAATCTGCAGTCACCTTTTGCCCTGAAGGTGACAGATCAATCAGCACGGGGCACTGATCCAGGTTGGGACCAAGCTCCTGAGGCACCAAAGCTCTGGTACTAATAAATATATGCATGTGGACAACAAATTATTGGTTCGAGCGACAGCAAATCCATGATCTTCAGGTGGTCTGGATCCGCAGGAGCTGCCACTTTCTCGGTGGATTCACTGCAGACGATGTGGAGTTCACACACGTTGGCAATGTGCAGTTCACATACGTTGGCAGGCCAGATGTGTGAACATCGCTCTCTCGTCGAGTGGACTGTGGAGATTCATGGATTTTTGTTTCCACGACAGAACTGCTGGATGATGTCGTGTTTGGTACACATATTCAGGGGCATTGGTTTTCGATTGAGCCAACCATTTTGCACTTCCGCACGCATGGGTACTGCCTCCTCCAACTTTGTGTCAAGGTCACCTGCTGCAACTTCTGGTCCTACACTCTCCTAAAATGCAGGACAAAGACTTGGACTTCCGGGTCTTCTGGTTCTCCAAGGTCAACGATCCAGAGGTCGCGCATTCGAGTCCACAGACCCACGTCTGAGGGAATTCCTCTAAATTTCTCACGTTTTACAAACTCAGTCCGTGTTTGGGTTTGAATCCCTGTCCGACCCCGGAGGTCACCTCATTGTTGTAAATTAATCATCCCTTTTCGGAGGCAAACGTCACGTATCATGTGACCTATCTCGAATATTAATGACCAATCACGTCACGGGGTGATGGATGGCCACATGTGACGCCCATTCTGATTGGCTGAGGCGCTCTAATTGAAAGTAGCGCTGTGATTGGCGCGTGGCCGCTTCAATGGAGAGTCTCTATCACCAGGACGTCTGTTCCTGTGCTGATTGTCATGGAAACATTAATCAGGTTGGGGTGCGTCCAGGGGTGGGTGGTCAGTTCAGCAGGAGCCCCCCCCCATCCCTGCCAAGGGGTGTGAATCCAAACCTGAAACAGGAACTTGAAATGCAAAATGGGTTTCGTTTCCCGGCGTCATTCAGCAACTGGTGTGTGTGCGTGTGTGTGTGTGTGTGTGTGTGTGTGTGTGTGTGTGTGTGTGTGAGAGAGAGGCGTGGTTTGTGTGTGGAGGGGGTGCCAGTTGAAGGGTAAAGGACGCTCTGGATCTGCTACTGGCTCCCGGCCAAAACGATGATGTCCTGCCAACTGGTTGCTGACGAGGCTCCATATTGATTTGGAATTGAATGGAGATACTGTACCAGGAAATTTATGGATCCAGACCAAGGTCGATGGTGGGGTTGGTTCGCGCACGAAGCGAGCCCCCAAAAACTGCAGTATCACAACTCGTACAAAAAGCAATGTTTTCTTGGTTTCTCGCCTGCGCTCGAGCGCCCCTGGATGCGCCGTCGCCACTCGCCGTGTACGGACAAAGATCTTGGAGAACCAGCTGGTTTTGGTTTCTGTTCTTGGACGCGCAGAATGCTTCAAACTCCAAACAGAGAAATGATTCGATTCAAGCCCTGTGCCTTTCCAGATTACCGGCAGAGCAGAAATGAATCCTGCTGACTCTGCAGGCAGAAGACATAAATTTTGAGGCAGAACTCTCCTGCACATCCAGTCTCATCCTGGGCAGATCCAGGGCACATCTCTGGGACCCAGAGGGGCTGGGTCCTACCGAGTCCACCATCCTGGATTCGGACCCTCCAACACAAGGTTCTGACAAAAACTTTGATCTGGAGCCGCCATTGAGATCCTAGAGTCTTTGGCCACCAATCCTTCAAGATAAGCATTCCGTTCTGCGGCACACGCTCAAACGTTTTGCTCCATCTCATCGGGGGGTTTGCCCCGAAAACAACCCTACAGCCGCCTCTGCTGTCTTTTGCCCAAACTGAAATCTCCCAAATGGGGTTGCGCCCACCAAGACCAAACCTGGACCCCCATTCTCCTTCAGTAACTGGGTACCCCCAATGGGGTTCGCCCCAAATAACCTCCACCATGGCCCCGCCCCTCTCCACCCTGGCCCCGCCCCTCTCCTCCTCCTCGTCCCATCTCCAGCGTTTCCACCGCATCTGTTTCCACTTAGTTTTCACCCCTCCTGCATTTGGGGACGAAATGAAACATGAAATTTCTCATAACTCTCTGCGCGGGTCATCATATCTGTGGAGCCTGCCTCACCCCCGGAGCCAAACACCCGTGCGAATAGCGATAAGGGAACCCGCTCAGCGTGCGGGGACGCCAGGAGCGGATCCAGGGGGCCCAGGGACTTTCCCTGGACCCACGAACGAAGAAATGCTTTTGGGGTTTCAACATTGGCGGCGAGGCGTCAAAATATTGACGTCGTGAGGGCTGACGTCAGCAATGGACTGGACTGTGTTTTAGATGCTCTCTGTTGGGTTCCACGTTAATTTTGACGTCAAAGTCAAAATTTTGCTGTCAGCGTCAAAAATGTTGACGATGAAAGCGCCTTTGTGGGAACCCCTGTGGAATGTAGTTCTTGTACCAGGCAAAACTCTTCGATTTTACTTCGCCCCTCCCATATGGAGGTCTCCCCCGGACCAAACCCTGGATCTTCCCCTGGAGCACTTAGAGGAGTGGGGCGTGAGAAATGTGGGGGGGGGAATGTGAAGGATGGAAGAGAGCAGGTTTGTGCTGAATGATTGCGGCGTGTTTTGCGTCGCAGCCAATGCAACTCTGCTCGACGAAGCACTGTGAATGCGCCGTGCGTTGCGTGTCCTAAAATCGTTGGGGAGTTTTAGCAACACGCTCCGTAGCCGCAACACATACACGTGATGCATAGCTTGCAGACACAACTCCTCTTTTCTGGAAGAGTCCACTTGATTTTCTTGAGTCAGAAACCAGTAGAACAACCTGTAGAATCTCTATTTTTCTACAAATTATCCAGTATCAAAAGAGCTCTCATCAAGTTTGGTTTCAATGTGATTTGTGTTTTCACTTCTGTGGACTCTTCCAGAAAAAGGGGAGTTGTGTTTGCAGGCTACGTGTTACGTGTACATGTTGTGGCTACGGAGAGTCTTGCTAAAAGAGGCAACTGGACGATAAACTGGATGATGCTTGCGTGGATTCCTAAGTTGATGTCGACTGGCGCTGCGCCTATTGCTCTCGACACCCAGCGCAGTCAGGTCTTTCGCATCCCCTGCTGGTTTTGCTGGTCAGTCCTTGCAAATGTTCAGCGCTACCGGGTAATGTCAGTGAGAAACTGCGATTTGGGGGCAGGGAGTTTTTTCTTCGCTGTTAAAGGTGCACGCTTCAAAAGCCGCCCAGAACAACGCCACGTCACCAAGACGTTGCTCCCCGAGTTTTCAACAAATGGCGTGGCGCAGGTTGCGTTCAGCAAGAACCTGGAAACGCCATTGTTTCATGCGTTGGCTCTCCACATTAGGGAGTTTTCGCAAATTGAAAACGTAGCCGTGGACGTGAATGTAGACGTAGAATCTCACCCTGTGGGGCACAATCCTCCCCAGATACTTGTGTTTTTCTCTATGTTTTAAAACTAAATTCTACCCTTACTTTTTCAATTTGTTTGAAGAAGGGTGTGGATAAAAAGAAAGCAAATATCACAAAATAAAGAAAAATAATTATTGCTTTACAATTGACAATTTTGAGGTGTAAGAGATCCCACAGTGTGATATTCTACGTCGACGTTCACGTCTACGTCTACGTTTTCAATTTGCGAAACCTCCCTAATATTTCGGCGCTGCCTCCCGTGGTGAGGCCGAGGTCAACACGTGTACCCAGAAGCCCAACGTTTGATGGCCAGCAAAAATTAATATTCCATATCAGGAACCAGCGAACCCTGCGCGCGCATGCGTGAAGCTCGGGCTGATTCTGCGCGCTGCGCCTGCGCAATCGTAATGAAATCGGACGCAATGAGCCAATCACAGTATCACACTGGGAGCGTGGAGGCGTTCTGCTGTCGTGGGCGACACAGCCAAGATTTGGTGAAGAGGTCCGACCTTCTGAGAGTGGCCTGATTTCAACGTGGTGAAACGTTGTTGCTCGCTGAAAATTGGAGGGGGAAATTCATGATCTGCACTGAGGGTGTTGGGGTTCACTGACCCCGAAGCGGAGGGGTGACTGTGGTTTCATCTCCCACCTCGCTTTGCGATCCTCTCTTGTTCATTTTGTTGTGTCCCTGTACAAATCAAGGCACATAGCCTCCGTTTAGAGTGTTTGCGTTTGACGGTACGTGTTTGTTCCAGTCGCAGGGAGCTGTGTCGTTGCTGAAGCGTTCCTGGAGTTGCACAGAAGGACGCAATGCAAATGTAGAGCACCCAGTTCCTTGCACAGGGGAGGCAACCAATGCTGCCATGGTGACGACGCAACGACCATTGGCAACAGCAGTGACACCATCATTTGGCGTTTTCACATTGCGTGACGCGCGGTCGTTTTCTGGGTCGAGGTAAAAGATTCCACCATTGGCTTCAATGTTAAATTTTGACGCCGACGTCAAAAGAAGTCTGCGCGTCACCAATATGAAAACCGCCATTGGTGACGCAACGTCACGTGGACGTTACGCGTGGCTCATCTCGCGTGAAGAGACCTGCATCACACACATATCTGCTTTATGCGTCTGTGTTGTCTGGAAAAAAATGCTTTATTGAGCTTCAGCTAATTGAGGTTGAGAACAATATGTCTCCCTGGAGACGGGGCCGCCATTTGATTGGACATATTTTAATTAACACTGAGGCCTGTTCCACACTGGGTGCGTCGTGCGTGGTATCCTGCGCGTAGTCAATGGGTGTAGGACGAACACGCTGAACTGTGAGGTCACGGGGTTCACCCAATGAAAGTCAGTGTGCGAAGTCCCTTTGGGGCGAAGCACCATGTGGTAATGCAGTAATGGTAGCTGGACCAAAATGTCCCCTGCCCCCCTCCCCCCTGTGGGACCCCTCCTCGCCCTGCCAGACCCCCCTCCCCCTGCCAGACCCCCCCCCCCCATGGCCAGACCCCCTGTGGCCAGACCCCACCCTCGGCCAGACCCCCACCCAAGACAGCATGACTGGCAGAGGACAAGGAGGACCAGAAAGAATTGATGAACAAGGAAGAATTGGCAACATTACCGACGCTGCAAGGGACTTCGCACTGCAGTTGCCTTGAGCACTGCTTCTTGTTGGATATGTGCCGGGTTCTCAAGTCGACGCAGCAGGCCTGAGGCCCCCAACATTTGGTTTGGCCTGCCGATCTTGCTTGTGGATACAATTTTCCCATGAACTTCTGTGAACTGCCAGACAGAAACACCAAATGCACTTTTGAAGACGAAGTAAACCCATAAGTTGATTGCCCAAAGGGGCTCAGCAGCACATGCACAAATATGGAGCCAAACACGGAGAACACAAAGGGTTTAGCAAGGGTTGTGCTGCTTGTTTGAGAAAAATACACATTCGCTTCGCTGTGTTTTTGGACTGGCTGGCAGCTGGCAAGCAGGACCAAATAAGTTCTTTGAAATCTTTTGAGACCTATTCTGCTTCTGTTTTTGCACTTGGTTGTAGAAATGGTTGTTTCTGCGTTCAGTGTGTTTGTGCAAAACATTTGAACCTTGTTCACAAGTTTTCAATGAAAATGAAGAGTGACACTGAGAGAGTACTTTGTGTCTTCAATTCATTTGTCCCTTCCTGGGAAACTGAGGAGTTCACGTCTGTACTGAAGACCTCAACCTGCTCAGATATCAGTGGAAGTATCCTGTCTGGGAACACGAATTTCAGTCTTGTTTGTTTTGAAGTATTCATAAATTGCTCATCTTGTGTCTGTGAACTGGTACTTTCTTTCAAAAGAATATTTTATCATTTGTAGAATCAAATTTATGCTCAATTCTTACAAGTGGAGATGAAAGTTGTCATCTCTCTGTGTCTCCTTGTGACAATGAATGTGGATGGGGCTCTGCACAATGCACTGTTCAGGAAAGTTCATCATGTAATCTGGGGCAAACCCACCACAGAATTTCAATGTGGTTCAGCAGCAAAATGTCTGAAATGGTAAGATCTAGGACTCAGAAAATTCTTGACAATCTTTGGCACAAAGAAGCTTTAGACAAACCAAAAATTTATTTCAGGTGTATGACCAATTGTCTCTTCAACTCAAGCAGTTTTGCATTTGCATTGAACTTCACCAGCAGGAAATGCTTTTTGATTCATGAAGCAAAGGAGGAAGCACAAATTCTGTCAGGAAAGTATGCCATTGGTGTCTTTGTGAAGGAGTCAGGTACAGAGGATGAATGGCGTGTTGTTGTGTGTGTCATGTCAGCAACTTAACCAGAAAATATTGCCCCATCTGGATGTTTGTTTCAGCTGATTTGACAAATATTGAAGCTTTTTACCACAATGACTTTGATGCCCTGTATGACACAATGTCTGTGCATGCGGATGATACTCTGAATGTTGGGATGGTAAGATGCAAACAAAAGTCTGTTGTGTGTCAGAGATTTGAAGACATTTTATTGGATGAATGTTGATTTCAGCTTGGAAAATATCTGACAGTTGGAAGCAATAGAATGATCATTGATGCTTCACCTGGACTGGAATTACTCAACAGTGGAGAGGCTGATAGCTTGACAATCAGTATGTGGTTGAAGATAATGAAATTCAGTGGACCTGTTATTGCATTGAAAAGCACAGGGCCACGCCTGGCTATCATTCTGACAGCCCAGTGGAATCTCAAGTGAGTTTTCGTTGCGCTTTCTTGATTCACAGGCAGCAGATCATCTGTTTTGTTTGTGCTGATTAAACACATTTGCAAACAGCAAGACAGGGGAGGACAGATGCATCATCTCACTGCAGCCCAAAATAATCCCCTCTATGAACTGGCAATGCATGTAATTTTTTGAAGTAACAAATTTTCATATTCAAAACTGAAACTCAAGAAATGTCCATGGTAAAGAGAAAATGTGCAGTTGTCCACCTTTTTTCAAGTTTCACATTTTCTTTCAGGTTCACACTATTTGTTGTCCCTACACCAAGAAAAAAGTTTGGCTTGGAAATAAGCATGACAAACATTGCTCTTGCGCACGATTGGGTGCACATGGTCACGGTTATTCACGGTGTAACTGATGGAAAAGGATTCTCTGTTTATTTCAATGCAACACGCCAAGCAACAGACACCAATCTAGCAAACACAGCAGCAACTGGCAAAAACTTGTCATCGATGGAGTTTGGACCAAATGTAGCTGTGGACGAGTTTGTGATTTGGCTTAGGGAACTCACCCCAGAGCAGGTTCAAATGCTTTACAATTTCTACATGGAATTTCTTTGAGCTTTGAAAAGGTCAACCTCCAAATGCCTTTTTGTGGCTTCTTGTTTCATTGTTTGGGTTCCTCTTGTCTCTGGTCAATTGTTGCCAACAAGTGTTTCCAACATCTTGTCATTGGAACTTGTCAGCAATTTCAAAGATTCCATTGTCAATAAAAATATATCAAATATACAGCATCATACTGAAAGAATGAGCAAATCACAAATGTAACTGTTTCTCTGGATACAAGTTGATGAAAGTGAAACACAATGTAAGTTTGCAGGCCATGTTTATTGCCTGAACCTGGAGAGTCTGGCATCTCAAAAAATCAGCCAAGGACAATTGAAACAATTGTGTGTGACCGGTGCTCCTGCTGCGTTTCCAAACCAGCAAAAACAGGTCATGGGACCTTGAGCTGATCTGAACTGGACAAATCCTCCTTGCCCATTGGGCTTGCAATTTCCAGAAGTCGTTTTGCTCAATCATATCCGCTTACAACCGTATCAACATGAGCTAATGTTGGACCTCACAGTGAATTGAGCATTCAGATCACCTCAACAACAAGAAATTAACAAAGTCAATACCCTTGACCAAATGTGTCTTTCTCTGAAGCGCACAGACCAAAAATGACAACCATGTCCAAACGTGCCATTCTGGAAAGCTCCTTCTGGGTTTCGAATCCTTTTTGTTCTTTCCACTTGGGAGACAAGAAAACTGAGGACATGAAACATGTACAGGAAATATGATATGCAGCACACAGGCACAAAGCTTTACTCTTGAGATGGCAGAATGGGATTTGTTTGGTTTGCCCGTTTTAATTCATTTCTAGCGATAAAGTTGCACATTTGAGATGACACCATCAAAATGACACTCTGTAGCATACACCAATCTGGCAAATTTTACCCAAAGGGTTAAACAAGGAAAGTTTGTGCTGCAGAGAGCAAAATATCTTTGGTTTCTCCCTGTTGCTGCTTTCCAAGATTCTGTTTTGCAGGATGCATTGATTGACATCTGGCAACCGGGGCCACAAACGAACTTTGAAATTCCCTTTTTTCTGGGCAAGCAATGAATAGGACTTTGTGTGTTTTCACTTGGTGAATGCTTTGCTGGAAACATTTTGGACCTCAGCTTGTTGTCAGTGGAATTGCCCTTGTGAAGTCGTACAGATTTTAGTCTCAGTTTGGTGGTCAAATTTACAGCGTGAATTTGTTGTTGATCCAATTGTGTATTTGGTAGAAGCTGGTACATTCATAACAGCAAGATGGAGATGAAAACCATTTTGATTCATCTCATCACAGTGTGCGTCATTTGCTCATTCCCCTGGGTTGAAGCTGGTGACGTGGAACTTTTCAGAAAACTTCATCATTCAATCTGGGGCAAACTGACCACAGGATTCCACTGTGATGCAGCAGAAAACTGTTTGATCAGGTGAGACCAAAGACTGAAATTCT
>JAAUXT010076142.1_pt1 | contig 13954 bp, 18 predicted proteins | sample 7278171 | NCBI WGS metagenome assembly JAAUXT01 (sample SAMN14350112, study PRJNA611818) | marine sediment metagenome | isolation source: surface marine sediment (1.8m) | place: French Polynesia: Moorea | collected 2018-08 | reverse complement strand
TCAGAATGACGCCATCATTGCAACGCCGTCACTGTGTGACCGTCAAAATAACGCCGTCATGGCAACGCCGTCACTGGGTGACCGTCAGAATGACGCCATCATTGCAACGCCATCACTGTGTTGTCACGAAAGTGATGCTGTCACGGCATAGGTCCGAGGGTGCTGTATCATCGTTTGCGACGCAACGCTCACTGACGTCCAGAGACGCAGCGCGTGACGCGTCCTGTGCGAAACACGCTTCAACGCGAAAACAGCTGTAGAAATGTGCCGATTCTCCCGCGCATCCTCACCAGCCGGTGTTCCTGTTTCATCATGGATCGCGCGTCTCCTCACGGTTCGACACTCTTGTTTCTCCCGCAGCGCTGACGGCGCGATCCGCTGGCTGTGGACTGTGCATAACCGGGTGAACCGGCGCCTCGCGTCCGACATCACGGCCGACCCCGAGCACCCCAAGATCCAGTTCCCCGCGCCGGGCATGTGCGAGGAGTGCTGCAGCTCCCATAGAGGTGTGTGTGTGTGTGTTTTTGTGTGTGTGTGTTGGAGCTCACACAGAGGTGAGCGTGCATGCGTGCGTGCGTGCGTGTGTGTGTGTGTTGGAGCTCACACAGAGGTGAGCGTGCGTGCGTGCGTGCGTGTGTGTGTGTGTGCTGAACTCCCACAGAGGTGTGTGTGTGTTGGAGTTCCTTCGGGGTGAGTGTGCGTGCGTTTGTGTGTTGGAGTTCCCACGGAGGTGCACTGTGTGTGTGTGTGTGTGTGTGTGTGTTCGTGTGCTGGAGGTCACACAGGGGTGAGTGTGTGCGTGTGTGTGTGTGTGTGCTTGCTTGACCTACCACTGGGATGTGTGTGTGCGTGTGTGTGTTCTACTCGTCGTTCTTTCTTCAGCAGAACTCGTTTTCGTTTCCAGGCAAACTTGTGTTTGAGGAGAACGAGGTCTTGGCGTACCTCAAGCGTTTCTATGGCAACGTGATCGAGGACGCGGAGCCGTTCCGCTTCCAGCCGCGTCCCGCCGCCGCAGGTAACGCCGCCGGGGACGCCGCGCCGGCGCCCGGGCAGCGTCCACCAGGGGGCGCCGCCGGCGCCGACGCCGCCCGCGCTCGGCAGGATGACGTTGTGCGCATGGATAACGACCTTGACATGCGCAGAAATTCACCTCAACAAGACGTTGATGGATCTCACCGTGGCAACCGCGTGCATAGCAACGCCCAGGAACCAAACGGCGTCCTTGGTGACGGGAAGAGCGTTGACGCAGCGGTTGCTAGGGACGCGTTGCTAACCGACGAGCTGCGTCTGGCGGCGGCGTCCAGGTCCGGGTTGACCGGAATTGACCTGAGTCTGTGCGTCGCCTTCTACGTCATGTGTACCGCCATCTTGATTCTCATCTACTACCATTTCACCGTCAACCGCCGGATGTCACTCACCGGCGCCGCCGGCAAACTCTTCTCAAAAGTCTGACGATGGCGTTTTTAGACAAAATTTTCTTTGTTTCTCTCAGCGGAATTGTGAAATTTTGGCACAGCTTCCCTCTGACGGAAAGTTACTGATTTCGCGATTCTGCGTCAGATGTGTGGGTGCTGTGACGAAGCGTTCTCAGACGCACTTGCGCATGTGTGCGCGCATGCGTAGTGTGAAGGTCAGAGGGCGCTGTGTCTACTCACCCACGCAGTTCTCATTGGTTTAGAACTGCAGACGCAACGCATGGCGCTTTTGAGCATTTCTCCTCAGTGAAACGTGACGTGGGTCGGTGGCAGCTGTGCTGCCCCACCTCCCGCTCTTTTTCCACTTCTCACATTTTACTTCAAGGGCGGGTCTGATCCGGTGGGGGGGGGGGGGAAGAGACGATCCTGCCGGAACTTCGACAGAGGCAGACACTGAAAACTAAGATGGAGATTTTTTTTGGGTGTCTCGCTTGAAGAAAGAATCCCCTCCCCCCCCCCCTTCCTCACCAGGACCCGTCCCTGCACATTTTTCTTGTCACACACCGCGTTCGGTTTGTCACGCGCCACGCGCCCCCCATGCTCGGCTATTTCCGTTGTACCCCTAACGTCTCCAGGCACGTCACGTGGGGTACGCTCCCAGGGCACACCAAAATAACGCCGCAGAGCATATCGAACACACCCAGGGGCGCGCGGCATGACAAACGAACGCGCTCACTGAGAACACTTGTAATGGCGACGTTGACGTAAGAGGACGCTCGATTTCTCAGATTTTCCATCGTGCGCTCAGGGTGGATGCTTGTGGCTGGGGAAACGGCCATATCAAATTCTTGTCGTTTGTTGAAGTGAGTCGGGCCTGTTTCACACCGCGTGCGTTCGCGTTGTGTCTGTGGACGCTGCGTCGCAGCGTTTGTTGACTTGAATTCATAGGGACACAACGCGTGACGCATGCAGTGTGGAACAGGCGTCAAAATGAAGGTGCTGTGTTGGTGCGAATGTTGCGTTGTATTGGAGGTCGACTTCTGGATTTGCCGTGTCGATCGTGTGATCAGTTGGTACTCAATGCAATTGGTGGTGCGTGTGTGTGCGTGCTGCGTTACAGAAGATAAAGAAATGAAATTCTATTGAAATACAGGTCACTTCTGGATAATTCGACATGCACTTTTTCCCGGGAAAATAGTCGAATTATGTGAATGTCGAATTGTGACACCTGTCAACAAAGACACAAATCAAAACAATGTTTTGAAAACGTCGAATTATGCAAAGGTGTGCATGTCGAATTATCCGGAAATGACCTGTGTGGTGTCCGTCACACGAACTTACTTGGCAACTGGATTCACTGCCTCAGCAAAATATTCAGCTGACCACAAGTTTATCTGCCGCTTGTTGGTGAAAGTGAAACCGTGTCACGTGGTATTTTTCAGCGAGGAAGGCTACGGCTCGGAAACGCGTCTGTACGTCTGTGTTGGTTGTTGTGGTTGTTTTATTGGTTTGCCTTTGGTTCCGTGTCTGTGTGCGAATCAAGTTTTGCGCTTCTTGAAGGTTTTGCCATTCAATGACACTGGCAGAGACAAATGGAAAAAGTCATATGAGAGGATCATGTTCTGTTTTGTGAGAATTTTGTCAAGACGTAAAGACCAAGAAAGAGGAACCTGTAGATCTAAGCGGAAGTGCGTCACGCGTTGCGTCTCCGTGGGAACAGTGGACGCTGCGTTGCTATGTCAACGCCGCGCCTGGTGACCTGCAGAGGGACGGAGCGTGTGACGCTTCCACAGACTCCCTGTTGAAACTGACACGCCAAGCGTTGTGAACTGTCTTGTCGCAGATGCGAGAAGAGGGCGGACCCCCGGGGGCGGAGGGCGTACGCCCAGAGGCGGGCGTGAGAGACTTGTCATGCGCAGACCAGCGCATGCGTAAAGTGAAGTTTCTGGACGCGCGTCGTAACAGCTGGAGTTTTGCGCGAGAAATCCTCGTGGAGGTCGCGCGCCTCCAACACGGTGGTGTTCTTGTTTTTGGTTTGAAATTTCTACGTTCCTGTTTGTCCAAGCAAAAAAAAATCTTGTTTTTGCAAACAGCACGCGTTGCTGTGACGTCAGCACGGCGTCCAGTGACGCGTGGGAAAATGCGACGTCGTGATTAACAGGTCTCCAGGGGCGTATACCACGTGATGCCGAATTCTGAATTTGGCTTTGTGTATCAATTGTAGAATTCCTATTTATTGCCTGGGTCAATGACTCGTATATATTGCACGCACAAGCGAGTTTGCAGTGTTTGTTGTCGTGAAACTGTTGGGTTCAGGGCGGGTGGGAGCTGTTGCTCATTTTGTGCGAAACTTGTCAATTTACTGTGAAAGTCAAAAGTCCACTCAGTGGCGGGTCCAGGATTCTGCGGAGGTGGTGGTGGGGGGGCATTCCAAGGGGATAAGGCCACCTGTAACACCGACGAAGTTTTGCATGTCCTGTCGATGTCCAGTTGTTAAGCATGATGTAACCCCCCGCCCCGCCCCCCCCCCCCCAATTCCTGGATCCGCTCCTGGTGTTTCAGATGGACTCCACTTGCCTCATGTAACATTTTAAAGCCCAAGAAAACTGCAGTTGGTGAAGGTTTTAGTTGAGCTCAAAACTCGTATTCTTGTACTTGAAGAACTCGCAATGATTCTCATGTTGAATGCAACAAAGGCAGAAAACCCTGTTTTGACGCTGGGCGCGTTCTATGTTGCGCAGCTGTGGTGGGGCGTTCGAACTCTGACTGTGAAGCGACGCAACGCATGACGCACTCAGCGTGAAGCGTGCCTGAACTATGTCAATGCACGATGGTGGTGTAGTTTTGTGGTCTCACGCAGCGTGTAACGTGACGAAGACGTGATTGTTGCTCAAGCTGATTGTTGCGCAGTGCAGTTGTGATTGAACTGGAAGCGTTCGATTTTGTCTCCCAATGAGCGCGTTCGTTTCTCATTCCCTGCGCCCCGACCTGTTCCGTGTGTGTACGCCACGCACCCAGTCTCCGTAGCTGGGGCACAAGGAGCACAGAAAGATGAGTGACTGTTGAACACACCACGGGCATGGGAAGTGAACGCGCTCTTTTCTCTGTGGACGACACTGCAGTTGAGGGACGCAGAGAGATGTACGCATCCGCAAGATGTGTGCGTGTGTGTGTGTGTGCGTGCGACTGACATTGCTGTGAGCAACGCAAAATGAATGAATCAAGTGCAAACGATTGAAGTGCAAATAAAGGCCGTTTGTTGACTCTCTGTGCAACAAAGTAAAAGAACCTTTCTTCAATGCGTAAATTCCAGTTTTGCCAATACACATGTGATTATCCGTACTCTGTTCAGCTGCTTGGTCCACAGGGTGCTGTGTCAAACGTTCAAAAATTTTTGCAACCGAAAGGCAAGTCTGTCGCGTGACCGTCGTGTCGAGTCTAGAGACGCGCCGCGCCACCACCAGGTGTCGCCTCGAGCTGTTTGTACATGAGCAGCGCATGCGTGAAGCCGCGCCCGACCACGTGACCACAGTCCGGCGCCGACCCCGTCACCACGAAGCCGCTGCCTAGCAACCACTGCAGAGCAACGGCGTTGTTTGCGTACACGTCGAGGAAGAGGATGACGAAGCCTCGTTTTCGAGCCACGTCACTCACGACGTTGAGGAGCGTCGAAGCCACGCCCCTTCTCCTGTACTTCCGGTTGACGAGGAAATACGCCGTGTAGAGGGAGCCACTGGTGCGGGCTAAGCTGGATTCCCCGCACACAGCAGCGCCGATGACGTCATCATTCTCCATGGCAACCAGGACCCGGGGGTCACGGATGAATTTGTGCAAAAAGTTCCCGTTTTGGGGGCAGAATTCGTCGAGGTTGAAGCCGTCTCCGGTTTCGGCGGCCTCTCGGATCATGTCCTCGACGATCTGGATCTTCGCCGGATCTGCGCCCCTGATGGTGATGTTGCCCGAGCGGCGGGGCAGGGTCCCCGGGGGAGGGAGCAGGGCCCCGCCCAGGGAGAGCGACGTGGCCCCCGGGGCGCGCGGCGGCGGCGCCGGCACCTCCCGTCTCCGCGCCTCAAACTGAAATGGAGGCGTCACGCTTGCGTGACTCAAATGTGCCCCATGTGGTCGAGCGAATCAGGATATTCGCCAAGCTGTCGCACACACACACACACACACACATGAGTCACACAAACACACATACAACATGCGTGTCTCTCTGTCTCTGTCTCTGTCTGTGTCTCTCTCTCTCCCTCCACACACACACACACACACCTTGTTCCTTTCCTCGGGAGTCATGCGGTGCCGCAGGTCGCAGTACCCGATCATGTCGAACACCCAGCCGGCGTCCTTGACCTTCACCCCGCGCGGGATCGTCCCTGCAGAACACGACACAACGCGTCGCTCAACGCCATTTTCACAGCTGTTCATCCAATGGGAAAAGCGCAGGCACAACACAACATGATTGGACGAGAGAGTGGGGGGGGGGAAAAGGGGCTACAGGAGCGCGGATCCAGGGAGTCCGACCCTGGATCTCCGTGACACAGGAATTTGAAGTTTGTCAAAACATTCAGACTTCGTGTCGGAGACTCACCCCCCCCCCTCGGGCACACCAATCCTGGGTCAGACTCAGGATCTTTGACTCGATTCACACTGGATGCGTCAATTGACGACGTCAAGCGTCAAGTCCACGAATTCTCAAACATCAAACGTCTTGTCTACGACGTGCATGCTCACAAACCCGCCATGAATTAAAGAAAAGAAAGGCAAGAAAGAGAAATAGGGTCTCTGGATCGCAGCGAAATCAAAATGTCCGTGTTCCGTCCGTGCACGATTTTGACCTCCGCAGAAAAACGTGAACAAAAAATTCTGTGTCCACGTTCTCATTTCCGGGCACCCCACGCACACCACGGCTGAACGTCGCTACTGTCCCCCCCCCCCACGTGAACACGCGGTGTGTGGACCTATGAACTGCCAGCCGGCCCTGAGTGACGGCACGGGCGTCCGCGCCGTGTAGGCGAAGCGTCCTAGGAGCCCGGAGACGCCGGCGTCCCGCGCCTGCGCGAAGGTGAGTTCCCACAGGGGGCGCTGCAGCCGCCGCCCGCGGTGCGACGGCGCGATCACGAAGTAGCCGCCTGCAACGGAAACGCCGGTTGAAACAACCAGCTCCATGGTTGAAGCGCCGGATCGTACAACCGGCTGGAAGCAAAAATGGCGTGCTCGTCTTTGCCCAAGCAGGCAATATAACTGCACCTTATTTCGCATGTCACTCAATCAAGCCATTCCCTTCCACGCCCTTGCAGCAGGATCAGACGCACAAAGCTCATCGGCCCTACCCTGACCTCGCCCCGTCCGTTCAACACTGTTGTTGGCCACACTGATCCCTTTTATATTTCACACGTGTCGTTTTGTCTCAGGAAAACGACACGCAACGGTGAGAGTCGTCCTCTGACCTGCCATCAGGGGGCGTCCTGCGCTGCGGACGAGCGGCGTCGGGTAGAGCAGCATCAGTCCGAACGGGGGCGCCTCTGCGCCGGCGTCGGCGTCGTGCAGCGTCGCGCTCACGACGGCGTCGTCGAGCATGTGGCGCAGCGACGCCTCCGACGTGAATTCGCCCTCCCCGATACCTGTAGAGGGCGTGCAGGGCGTTACAACGCCACCCGTCCTTCGTTCGTCATTGCAACGCGAGAACATGTCTTTCTCGTAGCAAAGCCACGTAGCATCCAATTGTCATTGCAACCACGCCGGCTGGCGTCAATTTTACAGACCAACGCCCTTGCCTTTGTGTCACATGGCAACGCCGTTCGGCGTCGAATTATCATGGCAACGTCGTCTGACGCCGAACCCTTGGAGCAATGCCGTTAGATGTCAATTACACGTACACGTACGCACACACACACGCTCTCTCTCTCTCTCTCTCTCTCTCACTCTCTCTCTCTCTCTCTCTCACACACACACACACACACAGACACACACTGAGAATCCGTCCTCTCACCTGTGCTGTCCGACATGCTGCCCCGACACAGCGCGAACACGTCATCGAACAGCGCCTCACTGTACGCGCGCACCACGAACCGGAAGTCGTCAGCGACCAAGGTCACCGGAAGCGTCACGCGCGACATCGTCTCACTTCCGCTTCACGCTGCAGGTGTGCGTCATGCGTCGCGTCGACGCGCAGGTCAGTGGGCGCTGCGTCACCAGCGATGCAGCGCCCCCTGACGTAACGAATGACGCATCCTGCGACACGTGAATCTCACTCCGCTTGCACGGGGGTGTCTTGCATTACGTTCACACACAATTCAATGGGAACTGCGTTGGAAGTTGTGCAGCTCCCATTGACTTGTGCAGGCAGAGGTGCAATGCTTATAAAATCCATCCAGCATGAACCCCTTGCAGCCTGACGGTTGAGCCTATTTCATCTTTAAGTTGTTTGCAAAACCACATCTGCAACAATTGGTACACTCAGGCACGCCATACAGAGACCAACACGAGAATCACCTTTCACATACAACACAGCAGCAATTCTATTTTCTGCCCCAAAAAGATTTGCATGTGAACTCTTGAAATCGAAGTGCATGCACGCTTATCTTCGGGACATATGAGTCGCATCCAGTGAGAATCGACAAGGGAGTCTGGCATGCCCATATTTGGAACTGACAGTAAACTGTACCCACGCGGGGAATGTCATGCTGTAGCAAGTCCTCAGCGCGAGTCTCGACGGCTTTGAACAGCGAGCTCGCTCCCACACCGGTACACATGAAAAATACCCTGCACAAAGCCTCGTACGCGCGCGAGCAACGCACCTTGCCCAGGATCCAGTGTGAATCGAAAGAGGGGTGTACAGTGACCACTCACGATCAAAAATTTTCACTCGTGTCGACAACAGGGAGTTTAAACAGCGATGTTTGGAGAGTAAACTTCAACATTGCATCAACTTCAGACCTCCTTACACAGAGTAATTCTGATTGAGAAACACTGGTTCTTGGTCAATTTTGTTCAATAATGCTTTGTAAAGGCAGAAGCACTTCCAAACTGTGCAAAAATCAAGGCAAGCAAAAACAATTTTGACATTGAAGTTGACATTTTCAATTTCAAACGTGTTTAAACTCGCCAATAAAACGTATTCGTACCGACGCTTTGCCCGCCGACGCGGAGCCACGGGATCCCCGAGCTCGTCTGTGTGTAGGCTGTACGCGAGACGAGGGCGCCGGCTCCTGCATCCAGCATCCGGTCCTGCATGACGCCGGTCAGGTGGTGGAGGACTCCAACCCCGTGGTACGTCGGGTCACACGTGACGAAGGCGGCTGCATGGGTGCAGACAGAGATGACCATAAATCAGACAGGGGAACCCACGCGTTCCAAGGGATCCTGACACTGACCCTTTCAAAAATTTGTTCGCCGCAACTGTTTCGCGTGAATGCCATTCAAGTATTTTTTGCGTCTCCAATGCTGAGTGAGATCTTTCTTCTTGATTGAAGACCAGAACAAATCTTTTCAGGTTCAAATTGTTCAAATTGAACATTGCAGGTGCGAAAAAAGCGGTCATTTTTTATCGTTGATTTTTTGGACATGGAACCTTTGAAAACCAAAGTTTCATCAGTGCTCAACTGGAAGATCCACAGCCGGAAATCCTGGTTCAGATCAGGCAGAGCCCCTACCCCCAACAAATATTCCCGAACTAAGTAGTAAGAGAGCCCTCACCCATGTGGAGAAGCCGTGTGCTGCGCGTCGCTGGGGACGGGAAGAGCAGGACCAATCCGAACGGCGTCTCCCGCGAGGGGGCGCTGGAGGTGTCTTCCGAACGGCGTCCTTCCAGCAGCGTGGAGGTGGCACTGCTGGGGTCTTCTTGGCGGCGTTCTTCTTGTGGCGTCTTTCGGGTATTTTCTCGTTGGCGGCGTCCTTTCGGCGGCGTCCGCTGCGAGGTGGCGCCACTGGCGTCATGTAGCGTGGAGCGCACCACGGCGGCGTCCACCAGGCGTCGGAACGCCGTCTCCGACCGGAAGTCGCTCCGGCATATCTCTAACAGCGACCGGAAGTGGGCGTCGCTGTACTCGCGCACCTCGAACTCGAACCCGTCGGCGTTCACGATGACCGGAAGCGTGACCCGGGGCATTGTGGGGGATTCCGTTGCCGTAGGTGTACTTGCTGCACGTACTCCGGCAGGTGTACTGAGAAAACCGAGCCTATTATGCTTGACTCTCTGACCGCGACGCGAGAGTCGTCATGCGAATCGTACCAGAAAACACAACACCGTGCATTACTTGGCTCCATAGCAACCACCCTGGCAACCAAAATGCACGAGGAAACTGCACGCTTGGCTTCATCCCCATCTGGTGTGAATTTGCTGAAAGCGGGGCCTGGTGGGGACAACGGAAATTTGTGCGAATCGTTCGCTGCGTTCACCCGTCCGCAGCAATGCAACCAAAGAGACAATTTCTTTCTTACTTTCATGATGCAATCAAGTTTATGATGACAACCAAACAAAACATGAAAATCTGCACAACTGTCCAGTTACAATGAAACACTGCGGTGCATTTCATTCTGAAGCGGATCCTGGCGCATCGCCAAAACACAAACACATCTCTATTTGGAATCCCTTTTGAGATGACGGAAGTTGCCCCCCCCCCCTCCCCGCCGCCCCACCCTGCTGCGGAACATTTGGACCCCCTGGTTCGGACGTTCAGCACACGCGACGTTTGGACGTGAACGAAGACGTCAGCGTGGACGCACGCGTTTGAGTGTGTGTGTGTGTGTGTGCGTGTTTGTGTGTGTGTGCAGGCGAAAACAATTCAATTCCAAACGAGCGTCTTTCTGAATGCCACAATCTTGAATGATACGTTTTTGTTCTTTTTTCTCCCTTTGCAAAGTCAGACTGAATTTCACAAAATTTCAAAGTTCGTCCAAGGATGTTATTTCAGAATTTGCACAATCACAATCTGCAGGTCAAGAACATTGAAACGGCCGATTGGCTCCCACGCGTTTCAGTGGCACAGTTCAGCGCAAAGTTGATCCACCGCAACACAAACACGTCAAAGGGGGGAATCCCTCAAATCTTAGCAACCAAGTCTGACGCTGTGACGTCATCCAACCGCTTGCATAACAACAGACTGTCCGTGAATCCGTTGTTGACAACATACCCGCTGTGGGGCAACGAGCCCGTTGTCAAGAAACCGTGTTTCTTTAGAAACTGCAAGGCAACGTTGTTGTTATGGAAGACATCAAACAACAACATCCCACAATTCTCTTTCTTACACAATTCTGTGACAGCCTCAAGAAGCCCACTCCCTATCCCCTGTCTCCTGTCTGACCCCTTCACAACAAAATAAGCACCAAACAGTGACTTGGCCGTTCTGGCGAGAGTAGAAAACCCACACACAGCAGCCCCCCTCACAGCACCATTCTTATCGACAGCAACCAGCGTTTTGGGATCCTGTAGAAAAGTGTGTAAAAAATGTCCGTTTTTCGGGCAAAACTCGTCCCTGTTGAATCCGTCGCCCTTCTGCGCAGACGCGAAGATGAGGTTCTCCACTTCCTGAGCCTCGCTTTGGGTCGCGCCCTTGATGCGCAGCGTCTCGTTGCCCCTGGTAACCACGTCCCTGGGAACGATGACGTCATGCGATGCGCGCAGTGACGTCACGCCGGGACTCCGCTGCTGATCCAGGGATGCGATGAACTTCCGGTTTTTCTCATGGAACTGAGGACGAGAAGGAGAAATTTTGTCACAGAGCTGTGCTGCAGACGTCTACCTCTCGGATTTTGCTTTTCACATGCTTGAATACGTCAAATGAGACCAGAACACCGCCTCCCTGTAGGACCCACCGCGCGCTTGATTCGTTCACGCGTTCAGGAAGGTCACGACTGCAGGCAAAACAAGGGACGTCTGAGCGTTTTCACCCCACGGGTTCGGAACCACCTTGAAACCATGTGGTTAGGTGATTTGAACCATACATTGTATAATGTATGGTGGTGAAAATCACCTAAAGGCATCAAGAGGCTAAATGTGTGAACACGAGTTTGAAAGTGTTCTATTTGTTCAATTTTGGTCATGTTTGGTTTTTTCATTCACTGTCAGGCTGTAGTTGATGCACAAAGTGTCAAAAGAACAAATTTTTGTTTTTATGTGTTTTTATGGGATTTTCATGGAGCATGGTCAGATGAAAATTGGGATCATTTTGAGGTGTCATAAAATGAAAACATTGTTTGGGCGCATGATGACAGGTGTGTTTCATTGGTTATGTTGCATGATAGTTAAAGAGTGCATGTTGGGGTTTTGGATAGTTAAGTGCATTTCACCCGAGTGCATTCTGTGTAGTGTGCAATGACCTCTAAAGATGGCTCAAATGGGCTGAAAAATGGATTTTGATGAACTGGTGGGTTGAAAAAAGGTGAAAATTTTTTTCAACGGATTGTGAAATCCTTTTGGTTGCAGTTATGCTGAGTCATTATAACTATCTTGGTGGTATTGATTTGTGCATCAATTGCATTTAATTTTTTCAAAATCATAAAAGTGCATTTCTGACCTTTTGAAAAATTGCTTATTTTATACTGAATCTTCTTGTACAGGGTTTGCTCCATTTTGGTTTGAAAAGTTCCAGAATTTCTACCTGTAATGCATTTCTACCCATAATGCATTTCTACCCACAATGCATCAGCTGTGACGTCATCAAAATGTTCTGGTGCCATTTTCAAATCACGGCGAGATCGTTAAGATCTATTTTTATTTTTTTGCGCACCTGTCCTGCCGGAGATGGTGCGAATTCCGTCAGGCTTCATTTGGGACCGAGTTATGTCCCCCCCCCCCCTACCCCCATCCGCTGCGTAACCAATCATCACAGAAGGCGACGAAGCGTCCACTCCAACCATTTTGAGGCTCCTTCCTGTCAGATTCTTTACGCACTGTGGGCGAGGCGTTCACCCCGCAGCATGTTGTGGGCAGAGTGCGGGAAGGTCAGTTAGTGCGTAAAGGTCAGTATTGAGTGCAGAAAGGTCAGTACTGAGTGTGTGCGGGAAGGTTAGTACTGAGTGTGGGAAGGTCAGTACTGAGTGCGGGAAGTACGGAGTGTGGGAAGGTCAGTACTGAGTGTGGGAAGGTCAGTACTGAGTGCGTGAAGGTCAGTACTGAATTCGTGAAGGTCAGTACTGAGTGTGGGATGGTCAGTACTGAGTGTGGGAAGGTCAGTACTGAATGCGTGAAGGTCAGTACTGAGTGTGGGAAGGTCAGTACTGAGTGCGGGAAGGTCACTGAGAGCAGGACTCACCAGCTGGACCTGCTGCCGGGTCATCTTGGGCGAGATGTCCCTCCACGAGACGAAGTCCACCACCCAGCCGAACCGGGGCACCTGGGCGAGGAGAGAACGGGTGGAAGCGTGTGTGCGTGCGTGTGTGTGGGCGTGTGTGTGGGCGTGTGTGGGCGTGCGTGTGTGTGGGCGTGTGTGTGGGTGTGTGTGTGGGCGTGCGTGTGTGTGGGCATGTGTGTGGGCGTGTGTGTGGGCATGTGTGTGGGCGTGTGTGTGGGCATGTGTGTGGGGGTGTGTGTGGGCGTGTGTGTGGGCGTGTGTGTGGGCGTGCATGTGTGTGGGCATGTGTGTGGGCGTGTGTGTGGGTGTGCGTGTGTGTGGGCGTGTGTGCGTGTGTGTGGGCGTGTGTGTGTGTGTCCCCTGGCAACCTGTTTGACAACGATGTATTTTTCACGTGTGTGTGTGTGTGTGTACGTGCTGTGTGTAAGTCTGAGTCTGTGTGTGTCTGTGTGTGTGTGTGTGCGTGTGTGTGTACGTGCTGTGTGCAAGTCTGAGTACGTTGTGTCTGAACTAGATCGTCTACAACGCAGGTAAATTTGTCAGGTGAGAGCACTCGAACACGAGACCGTTGAGAAGCACTTGAGACTTGAGATGATCAGGGTCAGGCAGATTGCACGGCTCTGAAGCACCGTGTTGAACGGAGGATTCAGAACTCAATTGGGTCTGTGCAATGCGCCTGGTCCAGCCCAAATCAAACCTGTCTGCTGCGAAATTACGCAAAAACCGATCAGAGACGGGAACTGACAGGTCTGACAGGTAAAAATGCAACCTGGATGAAATTTTGTTTCCAGCTCGAAAGGTAGCAAACTTGGTTTCACTGGCAATAGAGTCCAAATTTGTCCCATTTCTCCAGCAAAAGTTCCATAGAGTAATGATCCAGTGGCCGACCACCTACTCGTCTCTGCAGTCTCTGCTGCACACTCTTTTCCATTTTGCTCAGGAACTACATGAGATAAAAAGATGATCTTTACACTGTTGTAAAGGTCTTTTTAAGACATTTACAATGGTGTAAAGATCATCTTTCTATCTCATGTAGAAGCAGAGTTATGGGGGTGGCTGGCCACTGGATCAAAATTCTGTCTTTGATCCAGTGGCCAGCCACTTGATCCAGTGGCCAGCCAATCTGGTCTTTTTCTCCGCCCCGGGGTCTCTCAGAGAGAAGCTGCTCATACCAACAGAGAGCCCAGAAAAAGGCTCTCTTCTGGTATGAGCAGCTTCTCTCTGAGAGACACAGAACTGGTTGAAATT
>JAAUXT010030562.1_pt1 | contig 13954 bp, 15 predicted proteins | sample 7278171 | NCBI WGS metagenome assembly JAAUXT01 (sample SAMN14350112, study PRJNA611818) | marine sediment metagenome | isolation source: surface marine sediment (1.8m) | place: French Polynesia: Moorea | collected 2018-08 | reverse complement strand
GCTTCCTCTGTGGCCAGAGGCAGACTGCCTGAATCCTCCAAAATGTGCTGCTTATATTGGGTTTCTGTGATCTTGTAATGCTGGTGTCAAATACCTCCCTCATGGGGGCATTTGCATTAAGCAGAAAAGAATGTCAATTCACACATACAAAATGTCACTTTACACAGACTGAATGTCAATTTACACTGACGGAGTTTCAATTTACACAGCAGTATGAGAGGAGGATGTGGATTTAGGCTACAATATAGTATCCACAGTTCTTGGCCATCTGTTCTGGCTTGTCTCACCAACTGCAGCCTCTGTGTGTGTTGCAGGCGGCGGGTCGGCCGCGCAGTCGGCGCGCGGTGACGGCGTTGCCCGAGCGCAAATGGCCCAACGCCACCATCCCGTACGTGCTCGGACCCAACGTGACAGGTGCGGCAGTGCTCTGTGTTTCATTGCTTTTCCTGTTTCTTATGACCTTTGTTCAAAGAAGTTTGCGCCTGTCTTGAACTCAGATCAGCACTTTTCAGTTCGCTTTGCGAACTTCTGTCTGTCACGAATCACCAAAATGCACATTTTTGCCAATCGGTTGCACTGGTCTCATATTAACTGTACTGGTGGCTAGTCCTCCCTGGTAAGTGTGGAATTTCACTGCAGAATATGTGCGGGCAAACATCCTTGCCGCCATGGGCCACTGGGAAAAGCATACCTGCCTCCGCTTCGTCAACCGCACCGCGCAGCAGGACTACATCTACTTCGAGCCGGGACCCTGTGGGTGAGTGCACGTAGAAATGGGCAACAAGAGGTTGTGGCGTGAAACCTGCCTCTTTTCCAACACAGCAGGACCTTCTCGGTTGCCCTGCACCGTGCAGATTTTGACAGTTCCGAGCATTGGACGTTTTAGTAACTTTGTGATGACGGTGTGTGTGCTTCAGGTGCTGCTCGTTCGTGGGGCGGAAGGGGTCGGGGCGGCAGGCGGTGACGCTGAGTCCGCACTGCGCCGTCTTCGGGGTCGTCGTGCACGAGCTCGGACACGTCATCGGTTTCTGGCACGAGCACTCCAGGTGCGAACTGTGCAAAACTCTGCTGTTGCTCTTCTTGTTATGTCTTCCTGTTGTGTCTTGTACTCATGCATGTTTGACAAATGCCAAAAGCCCTTGGAACAACTGATTCGTACAAGTTAGTTGACTGTTTGTTGCTCCCATTTTCAGGCCGGACCGGGATCGTTACATCAAAATCTTACGCGAAAATATCAACTCAGAGAAGTTGGAGAACTTCGATAAGAAGAGTGCCTTCGAGATCGACTCTCTGGGGCAGCCGTATGATTACTACAGCATCATGCACTACAGGAGGGTGAGTGGGTGGCGAGCTGGGCCGAGCTCGCCGTGCCGTGCGCAGCAGAGGAGACAGGATAGGATTTTGTTGGAAGATCTCACTACTTGGCACATTGTTGGCTCGTGTGTTCGTGTCGTTTGGTGCGTGTGGGCACCAGTACTTCAAGTGCACGTCTATCATGCTGACTTTTTCTTGGCTGACAGAACCGCCTGACGCTTTTCAGAAAACGTTCAGCCAGAACGGAGAGAACACGATCGAGCCCAAGTCGAAGACGAACCTGTTGATTGGGCAGCGCGACGGACTCAGTCCGGGCGACGTCATTCAGGCGCGGCTCCTGTACGGGTGTCCCAGTGAGTGTGGATGACCAGTACTGTGCGTGTGTGTGTCTATTTGTGTGTATGTGTGCGTGCTAGCTCTCACAACGACAACCAGTCAATCGTGATTCAATTCATCTTCTGTCTCTTTCCAGAACCTGTTTGTTTCGAGGAGCTGACCAGCATGCGCGGCAATCTGTCCACTCCCAACTATCCGGTCAAGTACTTCACTGACCATCAGTGCACCTGGATCTTTCACGTCCTGCCGGGCAAGTGTTGTCTCAGAGAGCGTGCAGGTCCAAAGACTTGGGGTTTCGTGCACGCTCCGGTTCGCAGAAACACACCTTCCGTTCTCTTTTCACGACACGAACTCTGCCAGTGTCGTTGTTGTTGGGCAAAGACCATAAACCTATGACTGGATACTTCTGTATGGCTGCCCCATCCTGTGTTTGCTATATATGACCGTGGAAGTCACATTTCACGAGCTCTGTTTGGGCCACTGAAGTTTGTTCGCGACTTCGAAACCAAAACGAACTGCGCGTGGATTGTGTCCGTGATCATGTTGCAAACTTTGTGACCAAGACCTTCGTCCATTTCTTGCTCAGGTGAGGAATTGACCATCAGGTTTCTGGACTTCGAGGTGGAGAAGTCCAACAACTGCAGCTTCGACTACCTGGAGATGCGGGAGGGGATCGACGAGAGCGGCGCGCTGATCGGGCGGCTCTGCGGCAGCGGCGACGCGGGCAGCCTCGTCTCCACCATCAGCCTCTGGTTCCGCTTCCACAGCGACACCTCCATCGCCACCAAGGGCTTCTTCGCGACCTTCCACAAAACGGGTTGGTTCTGAGACTCCTAAATTTCTAGAAAGCGGCGGATGTTCCAACAAATTGGTTGCTGTTAGTTCTTCAGTGACCTCCCCGTTTCAGTCAAGTTGCTCTTGACATGCGGTTCCGTTGGCAAGACGCCGAAAAAACTGTAAGAAACTGTTTGTTGGTTTATTTCAGGAGGCTTTGAGGACGGGTCGGGCGGGTCTGGAGCCGGCAGCGGATCTGTGATGGAGGACTCGCTCATCAAGGGGTCCTGGACTCACCCGTCCGCCACCTACAAGCCGAGTGAGCACGCGCACCTGTTGAGACCTTGAAACAAACTGACCCTCATGTGAGAAACAATGTGCTGGCCTCACACACAAAGGCAACCATGGATGCGAAAACTAAATGACGGGCAATTTCAGAGCACGCTGGTGAAAACTGCGGGAGATGTTTCAAAATTTGACATCTTTGTTCCGCAGATTGTAACGGCTACATCACGGCGAGAAGTGCCGTCCTGAGATCGCCTCTCGTTCCAGCCATGTTGCCGAAAACCGTCGACTGCTCCTGGACCATAGATGGAGGTAAGTTGTCGCCACAAGCCAAATCTTAGTCAAAAGCAAAACTCGGAGGATCCAGCACGCACTCTGAACCTGTTCAGCAAGCTCAAGATGTTGACAAGTCGCCCCTGTTCTGTAGCACGAGAAATCAAGCAAGCAACTCTTGATTTTTGTTTGTGAAAAGAACCAGAACATGTCAATGGAATCTGACGCGTTGCAGGTGAGAACGCGAGTCGGATCCAGGTGGTGGCGGATCACGGAGAGATGAACATCGACCAGCCGCGCTGCCTCGGAGACCTGTACAGGAAGCTGCCCGAGCAGGTGAAGCGCGTCAAACACCACCGACAACTCGCCTCCAAGATCAGGGAGGGCGGCCTCTCCCTCACAGAGCAGGACACAACCTACCTGATCGACAGGTGCGGCAGTTTTGTTTGAACTTCTTGCTGTGCAGTCTTCTTCAGAACGAAATCTTTGGAGTCCGCAAGTTTGAACTCCTCTAAATTTGACTTCAGATTGTTGCACCAGGCCTCTGATCTTGTTGCTCTGACGGGTTCCAGGTACGCGCCTGTGCGATACGACTGCAAACAGTCGCCGATCCTGCTGGTCGAGACGAGCACGCTGATGGTGCAGTGGTCGAGCGACGTGAACCAGCAGTTCTCCCTCAGCTACGTCATAGGTGAAAACACAGCCAGCTTGTCTGGATGCACTGTTGTCGTTGTCTTGTCATTTGTGCAGAAGCATGCGCCTGGGCACAAATCAACAGGTTTTAACAATCAGATGTTGCGTGCGAGGAACTTTGCCAAAATCGCAGCTTTTTGAAGAGAGGCCTACGATTTTGGCAGAGTGAGTGAGTGAGTGAGTGAGTGAGTAAGTGAGTGAGTGAGTGAGCCAGTCAGTCAGTCAGTCAGTCAGTCAGTCAGTCAGTCAGTCAGTCAGTCAGTCTTTGAATGACAGGTTTTGAAAATCAGACAAAAAGTTTAAGCCTGTGTCTGTCAATCTCCCCCACGCCCCCTGTTGATGTGAAGCGGTTTTCTCGCAGGCAGACTACGATGAGTGCTCGCTGGCGGAAGTGAGATGCGTGCACACGTGCGCGAATACGCTCAACGGTCACGTGTGTGGCTGCCACGCCGGACACATGCTCAGCGCCAACGGCTGGGACTGCGAACCCAAGGCTCTGCAGTTTTCAGGTGAGTTGAATGGAAAAAATTTACCTGAACACACCAACACCTGTATCCACACACAAGAACGCACGATTCAATACCACGGGCAGTCGTCACCAATGAGGGTCACTCAAGAGTCATCCCTTGCAGGTTCAGTCACTTTGGACTTCGCGCGTACCTTCAGGTTCTCATATTTATTGTAGATTCAGATGTTCAAAGTTTTTGCGAACCGGAATCTTGAAAGCCCAATTCGAGGTTGACCAACGCAGGTTCATTTGCCCCAATGCTGAACTGCCGACAGAAAACGGAGCTTTGTTGGTCTTTTGTCCATTGTCCGTCGGTTTATTGACCAGAAGGTCTTTTCTTTAGCGCCTCAAAGAAAAGTTTTGTCTTCTATTTCAGACAAGTGCGGAGCCAACATGACAGGAGACCGAGGAAAGCTACGGGCCAGCACAGAGCCCCTCGAGGACTGTTTCTTCCACATTCACAAGCCACACCACCGGGTCTTCCTCACCTTCTCCAAATTCAACGTTCCCTCCAACGCCACCAACGGGACGTGTCTTCACACCTACGTGGAGATTCTGGTTGGCAGGGACGCCGTGAGTACTGACCACATAATATGAGGACCAACACAGCACAAAAGAGCAGACATCCGATGACGTTGCTTTTGCATGCAATGGGCACCATGCAAAGTACATTCGCCAGATTCGACGACCTCCAACTTCCTTTTCAGTCGAGTAAGGGCCGGTTCTGCGGAAACGTGGCTCCTCCGAGCGGCGTGGTCAGCTCGTCTGGCTACCTCACCCTGCGCGTGCACGTAGAGACGGAGAACACCCTCACCCTGCCCTACTTCTCCGCCAAATACGTTTCTTACAGCGAGACTTCAGGTTTGTCTTTGTGATGGATGAATTCAGCATCAATTGAACTGCTTTATCAGTGTCCAAAAGGTACTGGGAGGAACAACCCGCAGCTTCGATTCCAAAAGTGCGCATGAGGCCTCAGTTTGTTAAAGTCAGCTCAGTCGTCGCAGATTTCGTTGTTGTGCATTGTGCTTCTGCCCTGCCGTGTCTTTCAAAACAAGCCTGTGTCATGCACTGGCCAGAGGCATGACGCCCTGGGCAGAATCTCCTGGTGCCCAACCTGGGGAGGGGGCCAGGACCTATCTCAAAAAGAGTCCTGCCTCTCCCCCTGGGTACCAGCCTGAAAATAAGGTGGTCCCGGCTCTTGGAGATGCCCTCACAACCAGGCTGTGTTGAAAACTCCGCTTTCTTGTTTCACGAGGGAAGAAAACCACGAAGTAAAAACGTTGCAAAATTTGCATTGTGGTCTCATGTACAGTACCCAGAGGTTGCGACGTTCGTTGGTTGTGATGTTATTTTCCCTTTCCAGGCAAATGTTTCTACCGTCTGAAGGCACGAGGCAACATCTCGAGCCCCAGCTACCCGCGCCCCTACCCCAACAACACCATGTGCATGTGGCGCGTCTCTGCGCGTCACAACCAGCGCGTCCGCATGACCTTGGACCTCTTTGACCTCGAGCAGACTCAGTTCTGTCAGTTTGATTACGTGGAGGTTCGAGACGGGAAGCATCGGTCGGCACCGTTCTTGGGCCGCTATTGTGGTGCTGAGGCCCCAAGGGTCATCGAGTCCACGGGTGAGTCGACAGAACATTGCAGTCCGCCGAAACAGCTGCTCCCGCCGAATTCGATGTCGCCTTCACGTTCTTATCCAGATGTTTTTCTGCAAGATCCATTTTGCGTTCTGAATTTCAGGACGCCACTTGTGGGTGATGTTCCTCTCGGACAGTTCCGGCTCAGGCGACGGGTTTCACGCACGTCTCACCTCGTTCTCATCTCACGCCAAATCTACCAATCACAAGGCAGCAAAGGGTAAGCCCAGCAAATCACACCAGAGCACAAAACCACCGACTTCACACCAGCCAACAATGCTCCATAATTCTTCGTGGGCAGAACGTCATAACCAGAAGAAGGATCTTGTGAATAGAGTGCCCCCGAAACCCAAAAAGAGGCACAGAAAAATATCCAATACAGAGGGCATTGAGAATTCTTTCACTACTGTGAGAAAACACAAGAAAACTATGGTTGGAACATACAAGAGATCTGAGAAAAAGAGGAAGAAGAAAGGACGGAGGACTGCGAAACAAGAATCCCTCAACTTAGGGCATTTAAAAATTGCACTGGAGCTCATAGACTTCAACAAAAATACTGTACCCATTGTGAATAGTACAACTACCGGTAAGAATCAGAGTTATCCTTGAAAAAGTTGGATGTGATAGAATCATAGCACTAGTCAGTGATTCAGTTTTCCATTGTTTTGACCGTTTTGTGCACGACGAAATGGGCGGGTGCCCTGATCCCCAATCTAATCCCCCTCAACCCCACCCTCAGTCTCCCCTTTCAATATTCTTCGCAATATTGCGCTGCAAAAGTCCTGGATCAGGCAACCGAGCCAAATTCGTTCATGATGACGCGCATATGAATGGATTTTGATTGGAAAACGTGCATGTGGCAGGCGAATGTTGACTGGCCCTGTGGGTCGTTGGATATCGTGACGGTGCTTTGGAAGAATGGATGCAAACATGTTGCTGTGTTTTGTGTCAATGTATCTGAGTTCGAATTGAAAATAAATGTGTGTGAAACCTGTGAACCGCCTTCAGTTCGATGACATTGGCGCTTTCTGAATGTGTGAAACAATTGCGCACAGCTTGAAGCTGCTCTGTGATTCATCTTCACATGACAAGGTTTCTTCCATCCCATCGCACAGACTGCACCCCCGTCTAAAAATAGCCCAGCAGGGGCCAAGAAAGTGGGGCAGTAGGTTGTACCCTGCAGGAGCCAAATCGCTCGTGCTGGTAGTATGGACACTGAGTTCTTTGTGCTTCAAATGACGGAATATTCTGTGTTTTCTTGGTCGTTGTCGTCTGAACTGCGGATTTACTCGTTGAAAGACATTTTATTTCTGTCCGAAACGTGCGCTTTCTGGACAATGAACCCCAGAAAGAGCTTGTATGGATTGATAAGTGAAGCGAGTTGTGAAGGTGAGCTGCTGGAATTTCTTTGATCATTTGTCACGTGCGTAACTTTCGCCATTGCGAGATCTTCCTGTGGTGGAAAATCTTCTGGCTGTTCACAGCTTCAAAGGTCTCTCGGAGACTGCGCCACTCTGTGCTTGATCTGAAATTATTTTTGTCAATTGGCCAAACTCTACTTTTCCACCTGCAAGGGGACCTGTAGCAAGTTGCAGAGGTGTACCAAAGCTGAAATGATAATTACACATTGTTTCGAAAATTCAAAAAATAATTTCGCTGTCTAAAATGTGTTCACACATGTGTTCACTTGAAACAGCCAGAGATAAACATACCGACCGGCGCGCTTGTGGATTCTAAACCAATCAAATTTCTGACAAATTGACTCAAACCGAAAAAACACACTGTTTGCAGGTTCTGTGCCAGCCTTAAGGGCGAACTCACCTGCAAACTGGTTTTGGTGGGAAAATATATTTTACGTTTGGGCTGGTACTCGTACACAAAGCCTTTGATCACGAATAAGTTCAGCTGTGCATAGCTGGTTCACTCTCGTACACTTGCTGTGTACATGGTGCTTGCGAAAACCATTGCAATTCCAGCTTGTTACCCCGAGCTCTTGTCCTCGACGTGGAAGTTGGAAAAACAGGACTTTCACTCTCCAATGACAACACGCCTGATATCCGGTGAGATCCACCCAAGGGCTTCTCGCTCAGAACAACACTTGGTGCCTCTGAGCGGATGCTGAACCACCTCCGATCTTTGTTGACGTTGAGAATTTGCAACGCAGTCGTACTGCCGGGTTTGTGTGGGATCCGCAGCTGAGCGGGTGCTGAGGAATTTGTTGGAAACCTGGCTGTGTTGGCTCAGCTCCAACTCACGTCACGCTCGGACTCGAGGTTGAACTCGAAGAGTCGACACCTGCAAATCAGATTTTTGTCCTCTGATGGAGAACACATTCTGCTTCGGTGGAACTTCGCAGACTCAGAATTGAATGTCTTGGAAAAAGTGTGAATTGTTGGAGAACTTTTGATCCTCCTTACGAGAGCAGATTGGGGAGTTTAAGCGCGACGTTTGAAATCACCCGTCGGAGCCCCGTCGCGTCAAAATTGCTATTTCGACGTTCACGCGTCGCGTCGCCGACGCGACGTTCAGCCGTTTTCAAACGTCGTGCTTAATCTGCCTACTGTTTTTCACTCAGTGTCTGCATTTTGCGTATTTTTGAGTCAAATAAGTGTAAATTTATCTTGGCGCGTGAAAAAGTTTCGTGGCACCGTGCAGGCTGGTCAGTCAAAGTGGAAACGGAAAATCATTAGAGGACTGAAATTTTAAATTCCTTTGAACTTTGGACGGAAGTGTTTGACACTCGAGAATCATTGACTTTATGCTTGGAGTACATTCTGAAACGCCTTCCCAGTTTCTACACAAACTGACGCAGTCTAATCAGAAGCAAAACATCACATCTGCTTTGATCTGGTTCGTTGCAACAAACAACGCAGAGCTCAGCCAAACAGTGAGTAACTTGAGGATCTTGGTGAGGCATCTGCGAGCGCTGGCAGCTTGAAAACATGTTCCATCGAAAAGTTTGCTTTTGGGGTGAAAGAACTTTTCAAGTTTACAACAGCATGACTGAGATGGCAGCTGCAGTGCTTGACCTGAGTATTTTGGATTCTGTCTCAGCCAAACCTTTTCAAAGTCCCCGGTGATTACTTTGTGATGAGCTCCAAAAATTCTATTCGATGGAGAAAGAAGCGAAAAGGGAAACAAGCCGATGAAATTTCTTCGTCGTGTGAGAAAAGTGCAAATAGAAGGAGGGTCTTTGTGCTCAGAGGTCTTCACAAGTTTTCAAAACAACCTGCAAGTTTTGCTCGGCAGCTCTCTCAGGCTGAGTGCACCGTGAATTGAGCTGAACGCCTTATCAGCGCCGAACCGCTCGACCCGACCCGCCCGGCTGACCCGCACCAGCGGAGACGCGCCGCGCGAATTCCTCACGTTACAGGAATGCGCAGAACCGCAAACAAGCGAGCGCGAGCGAAGGCGCCTCGTCTCCGACTTGTCATGGAAAAAACGAGTGATTGTGGGCTGAAGGACAGAGTCCGAATGCGTCCACTGTGTTGTGCATCTGCGAGCACGTGCATATCAAGTACTGTTACTTGCACCAAATGCACCGAGTGACTCGATGTTTTGTCTACCGAAGAGATCAAAACAAACCAAAACGACAGAAACACTGCGAGATGTGATGAAAGACTGACTGTTGATGGATCGTTGGGCCAGATCTGTTCAAGATCGCTTGCGTTCAGGGCGTGCATCTGCAGTCTCACAGGGCGAGGTCAGGAACCTGTCGCTTTGTCCAGAGTTCCTGGCACATTCCCAAGAATTTGCGTTTGCAGATAGATTCTTGTTTTTTCTTCAGAAGTGAACTGAGAGCAGAAGCTGACCAACAATGAAACCAGAAGTCCTGCCTCGACCTCGGCCCCAGCAGCAGCCAGAGGCCCAGGGCGGCGGTCCCAGGGACCCTCCGCCTCCCGTCAGACCGCGACCCAGATCTCAGCACAACCCCCTGGGTCCGGAGGGTGGGGCAAGTCCGTCTGCGCTCGCTGAAGGCGTCCACCCGCACCCAGTCCCAGCCAGAAGAAGCGTCGACTTCTCACTGCTGAGTGATTTGAGTGACTCGGGGGTTGGAGAGGAAACAAGGACCAGAACTGCTGAAAGGCCAACTGAAGCAACACCTGGAGGTGGCAGACGAAAAGCTGGAGGAGACGGCAATGCAAGGACACCTGGGAGTAACCCAACACCTGCAGCGAGGTCGAGTGCAAACAACCTCAAACAGGAGAGGAGCGCCAACGGCCCAAGTGCAAGAAACAGCGACACCAACACAAGCACCAATGTATCGAATTCTGCATCCCAAGATCCAGGCAACATCAGAAGGTACTTGACAAGACCCTGGAACAGTGACCAGCAACCTGGAATACAGCGGACGTCAGACCCCTGGGCAAACGGGCAGCCAAGAGGGCTTGACGGGCAAGGCCACCCAACTGTTCCGAGGACAGGAACCCCAAGAACCACCCCTCGCTCTGTGCCCGACCCACCACCTCGTGACCCAGAAACCAATCTGACCAGCCAGTCGCGCGCTTCGTCTCTCGCCTCGGCCCTCACCATCGACAACGACACCGTGGACCTGGTGCGCACCCACAGCACGTCCTCCAGGAGACCCCGCTCTCAGGCGGACGTCGACCTGGACGCGGACGTGGACTCGATGGACGCGGCGGAACTGACGGCGGTGGCGAAGCGGAAGTTCCTCACCGGAAGTTACATCATCCTCTTCATCGGGATCCTGCTGGCCGTGTCCGGCGCCGTACTCACTGTGCTCGCCTTCCACAACCACTTCGGACACATCTCCATGTAAGTTCATCAATCGTAGATTCTCCTTGTGTCGTGAAGTCAAACCAATTCATCCGGTCTGTGTACTGATTTGGACTGAACATAAAGGTTTCAAACTTTGCAGCGGGCAGCAGTGGAGCTTGGCTGGAATCGTTCTGATGACAATCGGCATCTGTCTGCTGCTCACCTACACCGTTACAGCCGCCAAGAATGTACGTTCGGGTGTGCTCCCAACTGTCCTTTGTTTCATTGTCAGACGTTTCAGATAACCTGAATAGGTTACAATCCTCTGACTCAGTTCAAACTGAGGAATGCAGGTTCTTCTTCCTATCGGATTTCAGAAATACTGGGCGATTCAGGAAGACATTCAGCTGGAGGATCGGTCGGTGGGCGGGCGCGAGTCGGGCGCGGGCGGCAACTATACGCGGAACCTGGAGCAGAGCGCGGGCGGCTACATGTACCGCGAAGTGCCGCAGAGGGAGTCGCCCAACGCCGGACAGGTGCGTGCGGGGGGCTGGGAGCGGGAGCAGTGAAGAACGGTTCAGTGAAGTCGGGGAAGGAAACGGATGGAAAGGACTCTTGGGGGTTACTACAGATAAAAAGCCCAATGGAACCGAAGAGGAATCAGACCCATAGAGCTCTGAAAGATTTCTCAGATCAATTTTCACGTACTCCTGGTGTCTGTCATTGCAGTACACGGAAACAAGTTCTGTGGAAGTTGAAGAGGAGCAGCGACAGGCCGCCTCGCCAGCGCATAGGCTCAACTATGGCGTCAGGTAAACCACTCCTTCTGTCAGGTCTCAAGCTTGAGGCTTGACTCCAAGCAATATGGTGTCCAGAATAATGATTGAATGAAGAAGCAGTCGGTTAGAAACAAGTTGAGTGACGAAGCTATCAAAAATCAAAATTCTTGGAGAGTTCAGTTCAGACATTGACAATGTCAAGCTCTTTCCAACTTGAGAACAACGGATGATTTTCACCGGTGATGTGAAGCTTGCGAAAATCCCGTCAGCGTTTCAATCCCAGCTCATTTCTTGTTCTTTTGAAATGGGTTACTTGATCTGGACCTGTCATAACCACTTTCGTGGCCGACAACTCAAATGTTCTGCAGCTCCAGGCAGTGGGGCTGAAACCGACACCGCAACCACAAAACCCTTCAAACAACACACGTCATGTTGTAACTGTGGCAAATGAGGCCTCCAGACTCGTTCAACATCCACCATGCGCAATCATAACAGACGATTTGCGTTGAACCGAATTCCAACGGAATGGAATCAGTGGTAATTCGTAGCATTCTCTTTACAGGTACGACGTGGCTGGGCACGAGGTGGACACAACTTCCCCGCCTGGTCGGGGTGGGACGGCAGCGGCGGCGGGGTACAGGGGCCGGAGTCTGAGGCCCGCACCGGGAGCGCCCACCGCCACGGGACCCAGCCATGCGCCGAGTCAACACCCAGCGTCGGCCCAGCTCAGTGGGCCCACTCACCATGCCAGCTCCACTCAACCCAATGGTCCACCTGTCTCCACCAAACGACCCCAACCTGGAGCCCCAAGCCGTGGGTTACAAACTCAGCCCGGTGAGCCTGTGGAACCTGTCTGGTCCAGGAACCCACCTGCCGAACGACAAGAAGTTGGAGCAGATAGACCAACAGGTGCCGACGGCATCACCAATCAGACGGTGAAACCCACTCGAACAGCGCCCAGAGCTCCACAGCATCCAAATCAACACCCGTCGGATCCCATGGTGCCTCCGCCCACCCGGGCAGCTCCCAGGGGTCCAGGAATTGAAGACATTTCCCGTGCAAATCAGCATCAACCACAAATGGTATCTCAGGGAGTTTCAGACTCTACTCCGGCAAACAGTACGTCCAAAAGGAATCATGGTGTTCCCGACCTCATTTGTGCAGTTCCCGAGGGTCAAGGTCCCGCATCAGGGTCATCTCAAGAACAAGTAAGAAATGCTCGGACACCACGTAAACCAGGACCACCGCGAAAAGTGCGCTTGGAAGACTTCGAACCAAGATCAGAAACCGTAGTTCCACTGGAGATCATGAGCACCAAAGTTGGACGGAGCAAAGGCCCGAACAGACCTGAGGCTCCGTTATTTGTCGACTCAGGATCACGCGACAGACGAACTAACGACACTGAATCGGGGGCTCCGAACACCCCAAAACAGACCTCGGCTAGCAAAAACAAAGGAAAGGGTAAAGACTCCAAAAAGAACAAAGGAAAACAAAGCGAGAACAAGCGTGAAAAGGAACAATCTGAGTCCGGAAAGATCAAGCCTTCCAGACCCGCTCCTGAGGCTCCGAAAGAGTCCACATCCACACGAAATGAAGGCACTGGGAAAAAGATCAGTGCTAAGGACAAGAACAACACACCAACAGCTGTTGCCAGAAGCAACAACAGCAGAGAACTCACGGGCGCCCAACGTCAGGGATTCTGTTGCGTCGAAGCAGCGGACGATCGGCAGTGTCGGTGTGTTCCTGGACAGGGAGGACCCCTCCACTCGGAGGGAGCTGTTGGGGGTTTAGTTGGACCGTGCACAGGCAGCAGTGATGAGGAAGGGGCCTTGGTCCCACCCAGGCCCCCGAACACAAACTCAAGAGTGCCGAGAGGCAGTGAGGCCAGCTACCCTTGTCCTCCCGAGGACGGCGCTCCACCCAAATATCAAGACATCAGGAGGTGATGGGGCTCAACCCGGGATGACGGTCAGCATAAAGCGTTTCAGGACAATTGTTTGCCGCGATGGGCATACACTTGGATCCTAAACTGCTTTCTGGACAGAATAGTTTTCCTTGGAAATTGAGAAAATATTTCATAGTTTCGCACGTTGGGATCTCAGCAGCATCTATGAGCATCTTTCTTGTTTTGTGAAGCGGAAGGAAGAAGAAAGGCGCACCGTGCTGATGCCAACGTTCAAATGAGTGAAAAACTGCTCCGCAAACAGTTCTTGTACATGAACAAATACGACACACAGATCAGCAATGATGGTCATTGCGAGATGTTCAGAGAGAATAGAATCACAGACTGTAGAAAAGATCAGCTGTTTTTGTTGCCTTTTGTGACCAGGCTGGGTGGTCTCGAGAAGCAACTCTCGTCGTTGCTTTTGGTCCACCGAATTTACCACCGAAAAGCTCGGACTTTTGGTCAAGATCGAATCTCAGAACTTTCCCAGCAGAAAATGCGTCTTTTGACTGTTTCGTCAGAGTACAAGTTTTTACACGACGTGTCAACATTCTTTTTAGGTGATTTGAGGAGCTTGGTCCGATTTGTGAGCTTTTGGAAAAAGCGAGCGAATCGGAGTGAGCAAAATCAAATCACCTATAGGCAGCCTCTTCCAAAAGTATGTCAGCAGCAGTTTCATGGTCAAG
>JAAUXT010105621.1_pt1 | contig 13955 bp, 13 predicted proteins | sample 7278171 | NCBI WGS metagenome assembly JAAUXT01 (sample SAMN14350112, study PRJNA611818) | marine sediment metagenome | isolation source: surface marine sediment (1.8m) | place: French Polynesia: Moorea | collected 2018-08 | reverse complement strand
GGGAGGGAGGAAGGGAGGGAGGGAGGGAGGGAGGGAGGGAGGGAGGGAGGGAGGGAGGGCTCTCTGCGTTTTGGCGTTTTGATAAAGTTTTGGAAAAGGGCGTGTCAAGCTGAACCTTAAGGGATTGCCTTCGCACAAACGTTTTTGCATTCCTTCAAGGAAAAGCATATTGAGTGGACCTTGAGAAACCAGTACCAAGGCACATGTGTTGCGCTGTGAACTGGGCACTCCTCACCACAACTACAAACCCAGAATGTCTCAGAGCAACTTTGAGAAACATTGCCTCAGCATAGGCTGTGAGTTCAACTCCCCGGGTCCACACGGGGCGAACCCCACCCAGGGAGAATACAGAGAACTGGCTCTATTGCATTAGTCTCGCTTCGGCGTGCCTTAGTGGGCGATGAATCAGCGATAAACTGATCAAACTGATGTAATAATCGCGTTACTCAGTCGGAGCGCTCCCTTGAAAAAGCGCACAATCTGATCAGACGGAACGGAATCAGGTGTAACCGAGCCACTTCGTATCAATTTCGATCAGAATTATACACCACGCGTTCCGCCGAGGGCACGCTGGGTGCGTCGTGAGCTGAGGTTCGGGTTCTCATGCGTCGCAGCGCTTCGTGGGAGAGAATGTTGGATGCTGCAATGCAAGGTGCGTTGATCTGCGCAAGGAGGTGAAGCAATGATGCACCTGACGCGAAATGGGGCGTCACATGCCCGTGGGCTGGACTCAGCGACGTAGCGTGTATTGACCTGCGTAGAGACGTGCGGCATGACGCATCCGGCGTGTGCCGGGCGTCGTGCGGAGACGCAGCGCATCGGCGTCAGCGTCGTGCATCGCGATGAGACGGGAACACGGCGCGAGGGACCCGCCCTGACGCGGCCGCGACGTCAAGACGTTCACACTGCACGCGTCACGCGTGGCGTCCCTGTGACGTTGGGTTCATGCGTCGCGTCTCTGCACACACACACACACACACACACACACACACAAGAGAGAGAGAGAGACGGAAGCAGTGGTCTTTGACGCGTCCGTCAAGTTCGGAAGTCGTCTGGTGGGACGCAACGTACAACATCCAACTCTTTTTCCAGACTAAAACAGACTGAGGGTCATTCGATCGCTTCTTTACTGGAAAGGTCAACTTCATTGTGAGCAACGGGTGAGACAACTAAAACCGTTTACGTCACCTCGGCATCTCATATCACTGTTGAAAAGAGAGCCCAAGCACTCAATTGTTCAGGTGCAGTTCTGAGATAATCGTCAGAGATGCATGTAGAACGTGGGTCGTTCTTTCCTCCGTGCCTTTCGTTAACATCCCGTTTTCAGTCGCATTGTCGTTGCAGTAGAACCAGGTCTTAAGGCTCACAGATTGAGCCTGGTGGATTCGGGGGTGACATCCGAGGGCCGGAGGGTTCCGAAGGTTGAGCCTCAGAGTCAGGAGTCTGGGGTTGAAGGCGTGCGGTGGGGTTTAGGGTCCAGGGTTGCAGGCCTGGGACCAAGGAGGGGGTTTTAGGGGTTTTGGGCACGGTCCTGGGATTGGGATTCAGGCTTGGCAGCCAGAGTTCCAAGGGCCTGTGTGCCCACGGGGTGGGGTTAGAGACCTAGATATCAAAACGCACTGCTTCAGAGAGCACAGTCACCCCATCCCGACACCCCCCACCCCAACCCCTGTATCCGTCAGTGCTCAAAGCCATATCAAAGCGACCGAGGCGCACAGCACGCCGCCGCCGCGGCTCTCGAGTCGATGGCGCCGCCTCACACACCGCCGTGTCCTCAACAAGGCGAGGAACAGGCCACAATTATCTCGCGCCGAGCATCTGCGCTTCTGCCTCAAGTGCCTGTTCTCCTCCTTTTGTGTTCGCGTGATTGAAGCTGTGAAGTGCGCCGATCCTCACACTCCTCCTCGCGCGTTCGCTCGCGGTGACGCGGTGAAGAGATTCCTCCGCCCTGCGATGCGACGGTGTGCTATTCCCAACCCTCCCCCTGGCGGATCCAAGTGACCCCAGTGGCCCACCCCCTGAACCATCCTCACGCACACACACGCACCCTCACAAATTATTTCCACCCCTCACTTTGTGCTGCAGACGACAAAAAGCCCTCCTCTCAGGGATGGAGCCCATGCACCTCAGACCAGATCGAGGATCAACCACTGGAACCCCTCTCCTCGCATCAAGAACCGCAATTTCTGCTCGCTTTCTGCACTGAATGAACCAAAATTAGCCTCATCACCAGAAATGCGAAAATCATAAAGTTGGGGAAAGGGGCGGGTGAGTGTTCGGGCGTTGTTCTCTGCGCCTCGCTGCGTCCAACATCAAAGCGCATGCGTGCGCGCAGACGCCTCGAAATGCTCAGCAAGTTAGCGAGCCAATCACTGAGGCTTTCACGCAACTTTTCAGTTTTCAAAACCTCTTGCGGATCCAAGAAAATTTAGAGTTTGTGGAACAGACTTCGGCATCGGCCCAGTCTGACCGTCGCAGGCAAAAATGGGGGCCAAGCAAATCTAAGGGCGAGGGTGAACATCTGAAATGACTTGAAGGATTGCGATGAAGGGGATTGTTCTGGATTTGGAGGGGAGCGTGTCACTGGATTTGTTGGATCCGACCTTGTAAACTTGCTGTACAAACGTTTCAGACATGGGCAGCTCGCATAAGGATCGATCTTCGGAGCGGCGAGGACAGTGTCAGCTTTCCAACTCCGCTTTCTTTGTGCCGCTTGAGACGAAAAGAGCACTTGAACTCATTAAACTTTGTCATCAGGATGTCTGCCTCACGTAGACCACAAAAACACAATTTGTAACCCAACCTTTGACTCCAGCGACTCCAGTCCCTTTTTTGTGCTGTTAATCGCGTCCCTCAAAAATTTGTATTTGGTGAATAATTTTGTAAAGTTGGCCTTTGCTGAGCGTCAGATCCCCGATCCCAGGGTCGGGTTGGCCTTCACTTGTGGGACTTCGCGTCTTCGTGTTCTTTCAAATGAGTTGTTCTCTGTTTGTCCGCCTCCGCGCTGGAGCTTTTTTTCACAACAATGTTCACTCTGAAAATCCAGGGTTATTTGTTGCGATTGACGATTCCACAAGACCTCTTCAGCTGGACTCAAGTTTGCCACCGCACCGTCCTCGCCTGGGATCAATTCAGCCCGTGGTGAAGAGAAAAGAGTCCGTGTGCGCGCAGTTTTTCTCTGAGCGGAGCGGACGTGGCTCTTTCCGTGGGAACGACCAGATGACAAACGGGTATTCTAAAAGAATAACGGGGAAAGCATTTTGCAAAAAAAAAAAACGCCGTTGAACAGGAAGATTGAGCTTCGAGAAACAACTGCTTCGCTTTGTCGTACAGGTGAGGAGGCTCAGGGTTGCTTCGCGCCTGATGCGTCGTGCGTCCCGTTTCTCTGCGCAGAATTTCACGTGACGCGGGTTCTTCCCACGTGACACGGCTTCGCGTCACGTGACGTCTCACCACGTCTGAGAAATGAACGTTTCTTCCCTTGTGAACCCAACACGGACTCGAGCAGACATCAAAGGGGCGTCACCGCCGTAACGTGACGTGACGCGGGCGTTACTGCGCAGACGGATTCGTCCTTGAAGTGCGCAACCGCCACGTTCATCGAAAAATCCTGCATCTCCCACGCCGTCTTCACGCTGCATGTTTTTGTGTTGCGTTGTTGCACGAGTCAACGGTGAAGTTTGGCAGGTTTTGTTTTTTGACGTGCACGTACAGTTGTACGCCAAAGCGTACCCGATGACTTCAGTTTTGCCGTATCTTGCTCTTGAACGTTGCGTCGCTGTGTGGACGCAGTACGCACGAGGAGACAAGGCAGGACGCGCGCCGTGTGAAGCAGCCCCCGCGCGGCTCCTTTGAACAGAGTCTTGGGCGGCGGCGGCAGGAGGAGCGCCGCTTCTAATCCCAGTCTCAGGTGCAAATCTGCGCTCGAGAAACTGATCACACCGGCGACGGAGGGAGGAGGCGACGCACGGAGAGGTGGCGGCTGGGGAAGGGGTGACAAAGGGCACGGGGGAGGGTGGCGGTGGCCAGGAAGGGCCGAGGGTGTCGAGGGCGGACGACAGGGACCGCAAGGCAGCGTCGACGGGGGTGGCGGCGGAGGCGCTCAATTTAAAAGATTCGTCAAGCAGGTTTACCATCAAGGCTTCTTCAGGGTTGGTTCAGTACACGACCTTTGAGAAGCCCAATACATGTACCCCACTTCCAAAACTTGCTCCTGACAATGTGAAGATTTGTGGGAGACAAAGCTGCATTACACGCCCACTCAAACGAACACACATGGACACAGATGGACACGTTGTGTGACAGTTGTTCCTCGTTCGGTCACTGAGCATTGCGTGGTAGATCCAGCGTCTCAATCCCACCCCTGCCCTGCAATGCCACGTTCCCAAAAGAGTCCACAACAAAGAGCATTCTTCCACCTGCTCCACCCTGCAGACCGACAGACGTCTCGCCATGCAACTCAATCCCCCAAGCGTACTAAGCATTGAAAAGTACACACACGTGTGAACCCAGTTTCAATCGGGAACGCGCACGCATTGTCGCCACGAATGTGCTGTTAGACTGATGAACTGGAGAATAAGGAGCCGCCGATCGGATGATCCTCGTAAAGAGAATGACGGCGGATAATAAGCCATTAGCCTGATGAAGCCCGTGTCTTGTACGAACAGAGCAGTGCTGGAACACGCGTTCGGGACCCGCTTCAGCTGGAGGCGTCACATCGCGCGACGCGCGATGTTGACGCAGCGTCCGTTTACCTGTGTCCACGCGCATTACACGACGCAGCCAGGAATCCAGGAGAACATCATTTGATTCATCCAGATTCTGACGCAGCCCCCCGATTTCATTCAGTGACTCCTGAATAAAAGTAGATCCTGTCCCTACGGTCCGCCCCAGGATCAGACTCACTCACTGAACAGTTGTTGATCAGAAGTGAAGTATTGTCCACCCTGGTGAGAAAGGAGCCACGACAAATTCCACAAAGTGAAGGGGGACGAAGACCTCGATTCCAACAGCCCGTTCCGCACAGATTTCCCCTCTACTCCATCCTTGCCTCAAGAACTTTACCCTTGAGACAACCTTGCTCAAAACGGCGTGCATGCTTTGACGTAATGACATGAAGTTGTGAAACAACAACGGTAAAGAACTCCCTTCTTTTCAAGAGAGGCAAAAGCTCTGGATTGTGAGCCTATGGAAGCTGTGTCGCGTGAAACAAAAACGACGACACAGCAGCGTGCATCTCAAGGCCTCTAATGGATTCCGTTTCTTTTACAACGGAACTTTGCTCCTGCAGAAAACAAACTCTTTCATCAGATATGAGACAAGCTTTTTCCTCATCCAGTGCACGATGTGTCTGATGTTTTCACTGCGAAAGTTGCTGTTTGTTCCTGCAGTTGTTGAGCTCATCCGGGGAGCTTTGTCCGACAACGAGCGAGTTTGTGACATGACATGCGTGTGTCAGATCCGACATGACAGTCAGTGCAGACCTGCAATCTGACATGTGTGTGATCTGAGATGTGCGTAACATGTGTCCGACACATTTCGCGTGTCATGTGCAACACAGTCAAGCGGGTGTGGACACAACACAACGCGTGGGTGAACCCTTACTGAATCAGACATGTGTCGAACTTTGACCTGCTGGGTGAGTCACAGTTCGCTTGCACCAAAGAAAAGCAATCTTCCAAGTAGCTTTTTGACAATTCATCTGCCACAGGCAGGGCCATCTACACAGTGTCACACACACGACAAAAAACTCTTTGCAACTTGCTGAACAACCAACATGAAACAATAAAACTTCAGGGAGTGTAGATTCTCAAGTGACAGCACCAGAAAACGTCACAATGTGTGGAGAAAACTGGAAAACAAAACCAATGTTTTGAAGACGCACGGTCTGAATGAGCGTAGCAAGAGCACTAAAACAGCAAACATCGAGAACAAATGGTCTGCGCCTATCCGCGTGCAGTTCACGGCAATGCCTGGCGCATTCAGCGTGGCAACAGAGAGCCTTTTTGACGTACATTGGTGCTGGTGCCAATGGCGAGTCGTGCGCTGTGTCCACGCACATAATTACGATGACACAACGCCTCTTCACGTGGACTTGACGCAACGCGCGCGTCACGCACTCGACGTGTCGCTGGTGTGAGATGGACTCCCGTCCCCGCATCGCGTCACGTGGCGCGTTCTCGGGGCTCGATCAGCTGAGTGACCCGGGAGCACACATCCATCACGCCGCCGCCGTTTTCAGCACGTCCCACCGGGACCCGTCGCGTGCGACGGGGAAACTACCGAGAATGAGACCAGGGATTTCAAAAGCTGTTTTGGGTTGAGCCTTCGCAGCGGGGATTGGGGAGTGCCGATCAGGGCGGCTTCAGGCTGGGTGCGTCTGGCGTGGCGTCCCTGCACACATAAAAGGGTGTGCTGGGAACAGAAGTGAGAATGCACGGTGAACGTAGGGAAGGTTGTACCCTTGCCATCGGGAGGACAGGAGTGTCCTGCCTGGGGCTTTTTCACGCTGGGTGCATCATGAGGCACGTGGCGTCACTGCGTGATCCCGACCCCAGCTCCGCCGCTCCCAGTGAGGCAACGCACCACACACACACACACACACACACACACACACACACACCTACATCTGCACACACACACACACACACACACACACACACACACACACACACACACACACACTCACTCCTGGCCTCAGCTCAGGGAGGCGACACATCGCCCACCTCCTCTCACTTTACCTCAGGGAGGCAGCATCGTGCACCCGTGTGGACACGCCCCCGTGCGAACCCCCACCCCCACCCCATTGCGCACACCCCCCTCCCGTCCCCACCCAGTTCCGCCGCCGCTGCTCACAGCCGGATTTGTCGCGAATGAGGCGCGGCATAATTCCGCCGAGCCGTCCTTGAAGGTGTGCGCTCAAATTAATTGAACTCGGGGCTTCGTCAGCATCGCGACACTCCGCCGCTACAGCTGAACCTGCCGCGTCTCCATTCCAGTCCAAACTCTGTTTTAATTTGCAGACAAAGTTCGTTGTTGCGCAGGAATTGATCCTCATCAAAGTTGGGCGTTGCAAAATTCGCCCAGGGTTTTGGCAGAAATGGGTTGAGCAGCGGATCAAGAAGCGGAGGGGAGGAGGGTCTGAGGAAACGGGCTGAAGGCGAGGAAGCGCGGGGTCTGATGGGGTTGAGGGGGCGCCAGGGTGAGAGTGCAAGGGGGTTAAGGGCTTTGAGGGCAAGAGGCTGAGGTGGCGAGGGGGTGAGAGGGCGAGGGGTTGATGGTGTTGAGAGGGAGAGGAGGCGGACCACCCGTCTTGGTGTCATCTCTGGCGAGAGGGGTCAGAGTTGGAATCCAAAGGGCAAGCCTGGAGTACAGGGTGGACAGAGCAGCTCAGAGAAGACATGATGTCCCTGATCATGTGAAAACGTATCCCCCTTCAACAGTGCTTGTGTCACATGGTTTCAGGGCTTTGCGTGAGCCTCCGTCTGAAACAAGCAAAGTTCTCCCCGAGGCCGCCCCACGTGTCTTCCTCCCTGCACATACGATGTACTCTTGGGTGCACTTTGTCTCAAGGCTGCACTCGTGGAGGCTGCAGGCTGCACTCTTGCATGATGCATTCTTGGATGCACGGTGTCATGAATCTGATCTGGAGGATGCACTCTTGTGTGTACTCTACTGTGTTGTTTGGAGGAAGTGATCAAGGGTGTACTCGTGGGGATGCACTCTTCTGTGATGCACTGCTGGATGCACTGTGTCATCTGGAGCGAATGACCCGGCTTGACAACACAGGAAGCGTTCAGAGCGACCGTTAGTGGGTCAGGAATTGACTTTCTTCACTTCGGCATCAAAGACGAAGGTCGCCGGGGGAGGGAGAGGCTCAGGCATAATTAATTCAGCTGATCGGGGACGTCTGGGTGGGGTCACACCGGGTACGTCTCCTTCTGTGGGTTTCCTTCAGAACGGTGACGCGTCGCAACCGTTGATGCAGCCCAGTTGAGGCTCACAGGTGCAGTGCACGACGCATCCGGTGTGAAACCTCCTCAAAGTTTCATGTTGTACTTGTTTTGAATTCACTCATCACCACCACCACCAGCCAGCGAACTAGAGCGTCTGTCCCGTCTCAGGGCCTCGGTGTCGTGGGGCCTCAGCGCTGGTCTTTCCCCGCCGTGACCCTGGTTCGAATCCGAACTGAGCGGAAATGAACCCATTCTGTCAGTGGAACACAACAAGGTTTGCATCAGATTCTCGGTGCAATCTTTCTCGGGGAAGGTCCCACCAGATCACAGCACGATGGTTCTCTCTAATTGAGGCAGGTGACACAGGCACAGAGGCCTGGTTTACAATGGACAAGTCTTGTGCACTGCAGGTCTGGTCCAGGGGACTGGAGGCCCCTGATCCTCCAAGTGCGCCACCTTTCCTTCGTCGTTTCTTGTTGTATCTTTCACACAAGTTTGAAAACGTCGGGTCTAACCTTCCAGAACGTTTTCCTCAAAAGAGCCAAACCATCAACGTCGTCCCCCAGAGGCTGTGATTTTAACTCTTCAGAATTTATCACAGGAAGAAACGAGATACGAAACGCAATTCCAGCGCACAACCTGGCAACGTCATCATTGTTCGTCACCGCACCGAGCAAAAACAAACATCAAACGCCCATTCACCACCGCTATTAAGAGGGATCAACCTGTGCAAATGGCAACACAAAAATACTCATGCAGAAAATCAAAAATAGCTATTCCGGGGAAATATTGCCAATATTGACCATAAAAGCGCTGCAAAGCAAAAGATCAATCCGCCTATGCATCGCCATATGAAGGGGAAAAGGCTGCGAGTCGGTCGGCCCTGCGATTCTTCAGCCTTTCACGTCCCGAGCCCTGGAGTCAGCAGAGCCGGCGCTTCACTTCATTTCACATGCGATTCAGCTTCGAGAGAAAAGATTGCAGATTTGACATGCCATGGGGAATGTGCGTGGTGCTTTTTGCCCTTTCAAATGTGTTCAATAGATTTCATGTGTCACGGGGCACACACATTCCTGTATGAACTCTTATGTTTGGAGCCATGGATGGGAAATCCAAATTCCTTCATAAAAGTTGCATTTCGCTGCAGGGTAGGGGTACCCTGAGGCAAAATAGGGCAGGGCAGAGTAGGGTTGGGGAAGGTAGGGAATGACAATGCAACCACGGGCAGGACAGGACAGGGCAAATCAGAGCAGGGCAGAGAATAGACAATCTGCGGCGTATGAGTCTGCTTCTCTCACTCAGCGATGACATCCAACAAATGAGTCGGGAGAATGTGACAGGGTGTGGTGCAAGGCCCATCTGAGTACTTCTTTTCGTCAACCATCATGTCAGCTGTTTCACCGCTCTGACCTTCCGTGGTGGAGGCCGACACGGCTAAACTCAGCACTGTCATCAGCCTGGCCTCTTTTAGCAGCAGACTGTTAACGGAAGGCGACAAAGCTCCAGGGAAGAATTTAATTATTTGACTTGGCAGTGTCAAGCAAACGGAGTAAGCTGCCTTCAAGGACAATGGCGGCTCCGGCGTCCCGAGGAGGCAGCTGGGAGACAACCTTCGGAGGCGCGAGAATGGGACCAGGCGCGGATCCAGAATTTTGTCAGCGCGGGGAGGCTCGACACGCAGCAGGAGCCCAACTTTTGAGGGGCCAAGGAGCTCAACCCCAGTGCCCCTGAGAACTGCCTCCGGGGACGGCGACGCGATCCAGGGGAGGTCCAGGGAGCCCAGGTTGGGATCGGGACCCTTGGAATCCCCAACCCTCTCCTTATTCCCAAAATACCTGGATCCTCTGACGAGAAGTGAAGAAAATGTTTTCATGGCAAGGGTCGGCTGTCTCATCCCGGGGGGGGGGTGCAGTCCCGTCGACAGAAAGACCCTGGATCCGCCCTTGCACAATGGTCCCGACAGCAGGCTCTGATTCTGCTGTCGCTCCGTCCCTGTGGAGTGCAACACAGTCCGTCGCGGTGTTTCTGCAGGTTCTGCACTCATGGTAAATTCAGATTGGTGTCAGGCTACAGCTCCTCACGGGGGACGGTGATCTCGTCCGCTTTCGGACCTGCGAAAGAAAGCGGTGTGAACCAGGGCTCGCACTAAGATCCAGTTCTCTCCGGATCATTGTTATCGAATTGAAGAGTACTGAGTTACCTCCCATCGACCCCTGCAGGAAGGGCTCGATTATTAATCCGTTTAGCCTTTAGCGGAGCCCAGTCAGGTGTTGAGGGGACCCGGGGACCCCCGTCACGCCTGGGCTCCTCCCCACACCAGGACGCAGCGGAGCAGACAGGACCTGCCACATCGTGTTATTGGATGGGCGATCCAAACGGAAAAATCCGCTTGAGAACAAAATTTTTGGAAATCAATACGCCACTGCTCAAGAGGCGAGACAAAGTGCATCAAGGTGTCTGTGGTGAGTTCCTCTGATCATTTGAGCTGTTGAGGTTCGCTTCGTCTGTGTCCCCCACTGACCAAAGAAATCAAATTTCAGGGTTGCCCAGAGATGTGTTTCATCGCCTTCAGATGGCAGTTCCCAAGATGCAGAGGAGGACCCGGATCAGGGTCGGATCCACCACACACACACACACACACACACATACACACACACACACCAACTGTGCTCTGAGCGCAAAATATTTCTCTTTGTCAAGAAAATTTTCCAAGAGGCAACAGCGGTGTCACCACACCCTCTGTCTACAGGGTCGAATCCTGGATCGGTTCGTGTGGTCCCTCGACTGTAGATCTGCAGAAACAGTGTGACTGCTGAAGAGACGGTTATGCTGCTGGGTGTTGTGCGGAAATGAAACAACAAGACGAGAGTGCACTCAATGGCTCCGCAAGCTAATTGTGGCCATTTTCGGATTTTCCTCGGCTACCGCGAGCAAAATTTAAATCCCAGGTACAACACTCGCTATACAAAAGAAGCGTTTTTCTGGAACAGCAGCTGAACTGGATGAACCTTGAAATCAGCTCCGTTCCTTTTGTGCATCAAAAAAAGAAGTTGTGACAAAAGGCGCGGCGGGGTGGCCGCTTTCCCCGCGCACCCAGTGGCACTGCAGCGAAAAGACGTCTTTGTCTCTCAGATCAAACAGCACCTGAACGCTCAGTGCTCCGCCTTTCTCCACAACCACGACATGCTGAGAAAAAAACTTTCAAAAATCAATTGTTCTAAAGCGCTGTGAGAAAAACGAAGGAAAAGACAAGAGAAGGACAAAATCTTTGTTTTTTTCTCTCAGAGAATAAGATTAATCAATTGTGAGCAAAGATAGAATGGGGAATGAAAGATGGGTTTGTCTCTCTCAGCACCTGGTCTCCGCTGCCTCGTGCGCCTCCCAACGCGGAGGGGGACCACGCTGCAATGGATCGCTATTCAGCGGGAAGGGGTGCACTCCAATAGCGGGAGGGGTGCACTCCAATGGTGGGAGGGGTGCACTCCAATGGTGGGAGGGGTGCACTCCAATGGTGGGAGGGGTGCACTCCAATGGCGGGAGGGGTGCACTCCAATGGCGGGAGGGGTGCACCCAAGAGCTGATCCGCCACAGTGGCGGGGGTGCACTGCATTGGCGGTGCACTTCAGCAGATAGGGGCGCACATACTGCAGTGGTCGGGAGTCAGCGGGATGCACTCCACGGGGGTTCTGTTTTCTCGGTCTATTCAGGTGTTGGAAATCACAAACGAACAAGAAAATGTGAGGTCATTGATGCTCCCAAGGTCAGACCCATGGGGACCTCCCCACATAGAGTGCTGATTCCAAGGGTCGAAGATTCTAATAGTCCCGCCCCCTCCCGACCTTCCCACCTCATCACCGCTTCGGATCCTTCTCACCAAGGTTCTGCAAACATTTTCAGCACAAGAATTTGTTGTCCCAACAATTTGCGCCTCACCTAATTTGGCTCCGTCAGCAGTGAGCGCGTGCCGTAACCCGCGGCGCGCCGAGCCCGGGAGCACGGAGCCGGGGAGTTCTGACCCGATATTGGTTTTCCCCCACTGAAAGGCCCTTCTGGCTGAACAGGTCCGTAACGACCCTTAATTGAACACTAAACGCTACAAATCGATAGAGACTGACACAAACCTATAAATCAGAGGTTTGATACAGCGGCTCCCAATCTATGCATCTGATACGGGGCTTTATGTATCTCGCACAGAACTAATGGCCTATTACCCGGAGCGGGGGTCGTGGGCAGGGCCGCAGGGCCACGCAGATTCAGGGCTGATGCTGTCTGTCCGCAGGAGGATTCCGGAGCCAGAGGCCCGGCGCACGCTGGCTGCGTCACACTGTGCCCCCCCCCCCCACAGAGGATGTGACGTACACCGTGTGATGTAGGGTTGACGTGGAGGTGCACGCGAGGTCATTCTGGTGAAGCAGTTGCCGCACCTGATGACACAGCTCCGTCCTCGCAGTGAGGCCGGGTGACCTCACCGTGCATGGCGCTGCAGCCTCACTGAGCCCTGAAGGAAACACTTTCAGCTGCCCAAATATATATTCCCACGCAGTGCGTTTGCAACACTGTTGCAAAACGCACTTTTCACCTCAGTGTGGGTGCAACATTTCTTGGGGGTGCACTTTCTGGCCAACAGCAGCTCGATACGTTTTCTGAGAGAGCAGAGGCATTGTGTCCAGCGTGAAACACCTGCTATCTCTCCAACCCCAGGCGACACAGAACCAGTGAATGACACAGCGGACGTTCCATGAGAAAGATTTCGTCCTTCTGTTCAAAATGTCAGAACGAGTCAGATGTTCATGCTTCCACGTGGACAGATAAAGATTCTTCAAAGCTTGCGTCTCACAGGTCCAACGCAGCGTCCATTCACACACACACACACACACACACACACACACACACGTTAACGCCGGTACGCATCGCTTGACGCAGCCAGTGTGAACGCGGCCTCTCCCCTCCCTCCAGACTTGCAGCGGAAGTGCTTTGGTCGAGGAAAAGAGCGGCTCCCTGACAGAACAATCTCCTGCGCGATGTCCGTGTCAAGTGAAATTCCAGCATGTAGACCTGCGAGGGGGGACGGCACAGCTCGGCGCATCCCAGCCGCACGTGGGGAGCAGATCTGTTTCTGTGCACGACGTCTGACCCGTCTCAACGGCTCCGTGTTCGCAGGAGTTTACGAGGAGTCGAGTCGACCCAGGGGTGGGTCATATTTCAGCAGGTCAGGATGGGTCCCAAAGAGCTGTAGACAGTCAGAGCTCTTCCCGACCTCAGGGCTCTGTGTAAGTCAAGGTCTCGCACACGTGCTCATTCGTGACGGATTTCTTGGCGACCATCACAACATGAAGCAGGGACGCGTGTTGTGTTCTCGTATTCTCGTTGTCAACATCCTTCATACCCTTCAATCCTTTTTCTTCCAGGCTTCTCCCCCTCCCCTCGTCAACATCTCCGTGACTTCCACGGTTATGAAAGTTGAAGAGAAGGTAGATAAAGATAATTGGAGGAGTCGTGGCCCGTCCGATAGACGCGGGGCAGGGATGAGGCTCTACCTCGGAACTTCTCCCCTCGATCGATCAACGTCCACTAATGTTATGTCTGCAAACAGGAGATTAGCCTCGGAACCTCCGTATCAACAGCCTCTCCGTGTCCGCTCCAAAGCGAGTCCTTTTTGAAGGGAGATGTCTGAGAAGCCAGAATCCGCGCTCCTCAGAATGCATAGTTCTCTCTCATGCCAAAGTCACACAGGATTCTGGTGATGTTACAGTCAACCTGACTCTGAACATGACGTCAAAGGTAAAACTGACAACAACCACCAAAAGAGTCGTTCGTGAGTTCACGCACACACGCACACAAGGACACACGCGCACACACATACAAAATGGACAAAGACAAATACCAGGCACTAGGCATGCAAGTGTCCGCAACAAGAACTTCACATACACAAGCACACAGACGAACACACCCACGTGCACACACACTCTCTCTCTCTCTCTCTCTCTCTCTCTCTCTCTC